>ERZ778496.93-NODE-93-length-102040-cov-6.134598_pt1 | contig 102040 bp, 120 predicted proteins | sample MGYA00433099_ERZ778496 | MGnify/ENA primary metagenome ERZ778496 (study PRJEB29527, sample SAMN07138962) | mouse gut metagenome | material: feces | host: mouse | place: China:Nanjing | collected 2016-01-25 ...
TAGCGCTGCCGCTTTCCGACAGCATACTAAACGCAATGTTCATCTATAACTACTAATTTTTCACACAAAAAAAATCGAGAATTATTTCCGAAATCAAAATCATTATACTATATTTTCACAAAAATTTCAACCTATTATTTGAGATTTTTTTGACAAAGTTTTACACGGAAAATACAGCACTTTGCACAAAACATTACTCATAAATTATATTTTTGTTACAAAACGAAGTATCCCGTGCAAATCATCGGCGATGACAACGTTATAATAATCGGAAAAATCCGTTGTCGTACCCGTCAGCACAGCCGCGAAATCAACTCCTGCAGACTGCGCGGTTTTAGCGTCTACAAGACTATCTCCGACATACAACACATCCTGTTTGTCTCTCCCAAGCTTTTCTACCGCTTTCAGAAGACCCTCGGGATCGGGTTTCTCGCATATCACGTCCTCGCCGCCAACTATCACATCTATCAAGTCCTCCGCACCGAATTTGCGCAGTATCGCCTCAATGCGGTAATGAAATTTTGTTGTAACGATACCCGTTTCGATACCGCGCCGCTTAAACTCCGACAGCATATCCTGCGTGGCATCATACAACACCGTGTTGTCCGTCATCACCTCGTCGGCTTTTTCACGGAACAACTTTGCAAAACGCTCCGCGGCGCTCTCGTCAAGACAACCCGTAAGCTCGCGGAAAGTATCCTTTAATGACAGTCCAATCATCCTTCTTATCTCGGAAACGGATTTCTCCATATAATACATCTCACCTAGAGCATAATTCACACTTAGCACAATTCCGTTAGTGCTGTCCCCTAGCGTGTAGTCAAAATCAAAAATAACTGCTTTGTACATATCAACCGCCGAATCCTCCGTCAACACCCAGCACCTGTCCCGTAATAAAGCGGTTTTCGGCAAGCGCGCGCACCGCCTTAGCGACCTCGGACGGCTTTCCAAGACGGTTTACCGGCGTTTCCCCGACGAGCTCCGCAAGCTCCTCCTCGGTAAGGTCAACGGTGTTCATAGGGCTGTCGATTACCCCGGGGGCGACCGCGTTTACGGTTATCCCCGACAGTCCCAATTCCTTAGCGAGCGCCTTTGTAAAACCGATTACGCCCGCCTTTGCCGCCGAATAAGCGACCTCGCAAGACGCGCCGTACACTCCCCAGACCGAGGAAACGTTAACGACCGCGCCGCTTTTTCTGCTCACCATAGACGGTGCTACAGCACGGGTAACGTTGAAAACGCCCGTAAGATCAACGTCGATCATACGCCGCCAATTCTCGTATGAAGTGTCGAGAAATGGCTTTATCAGCGATATTCCCGCATTGTTCACCAAGATGTCTATATGCCCGAATTCGCACAGAACGTTCCGAACGGTATTATTCACGGAGTTAATATCCGAAACGTCCATAGGCGCACAAAAGCAGTTCAGCTTTCCCATAAGCGACCGAGCCTGTTCCTTGTTGGAGTTATACGTGAATATAACATCATCGGTACGCGCAAATTCCTCCGTGAGAGCCGCGCCGATAGCTCCCGTGCCGCCTGTGATCAAAACCGTGCTCATTCCACGGTCACAACGATCTCGCCGTCCTTAGCGGTAACATACACCTTGGTGAGCGTTTTCTCGCTGTTGTCGATAATCAGCTCCGCGATCTTGTCCTCAATATCGGAGCGTATCACGCGGCGGATATCTCGTCCGCCGAACTTGCCGCCATACGCCTTTTTCGCGATCGCGACATACACGTCCTCAGCAATCTCAAGCATGAGACCCTTTTCATCAAGAGGTGAGCGCAACTCTTTAAGGTTGAGCTTAGCAATCTTAGCATATGCCTCCTCGGTAAGCGGCGCAAACGCGACTATCTCGTCGACACGCGCCATAAACTCGGGTCTGAGGAAGTCACGCAAGCCCTTCATAACGCGCTCACGGCTCATATCCTCCTGAGTTTTCGAGAAACCAATACCGTTCATACCACCCGTTGAACCCGCGTTTGAGGTCATGGCGATTATTGTATTTTCAAAACTTACGTTGCGCCCATGCGAATCGGTGATCTTGCCCTCATCAAGAATTTGCAACAGAATATTCATTATGTCGGGGTGCGCCTTTTCGATCTCGTCAAACAGAATTACCGAATACGGCTTTCTGCGGACGCGCTCGGTGAGCTGTCCCGCCTCGTCGTAACCTACGTATCCCGGAGGAGAACCTATTATCTTCGATACGCTGTGCTTCTCCATATACTCCGACATATCAAGCCTGATAAGCGGGTCAACCGTATCAAACATCTCCTTGGCAAGTACCTTTACAAGCTCGGTCTTACCCACGCCCGTGGGACCTACGAAGATGAAAGACGCGGGTCTGCGGCGGTCGGAGAGCTGTATACGGCTGCGCTTTATTGCCTTGGCAACGAGCTCGCAAGCCTCGTCCTGACCGATTATCTTAGCTTTAAGATTATCCTCAAGCTCTGCCATACGCTTGAATTCGGTCTCCTGTATCTTATTCGCGGGAATTCCCGTCCACAGTTCAATTACCTTCGACAAGTCCTCCATGCTGACATAAACGTTTTCGGCAGCCTTTTTCAGCCCGTCTATCTTCTTCTCATTCTGTGCTATCGTAGTTTTAAGCTCTGCGAGCCGCGCATAATCGATGTTTGAATCCTCGGCAAGCTCGCTCTCCTCGCGTTTCTGTGCAGCAAGCTCCATTTTCATCTTCTCGTATTCGGTAATGCTGGCGTTGCCCAGCGATGCGCAGGCGCAGGCCTCGTCCAGCAGGTCGATAGCCTTATCAGGCAGGAAACGATCGTTAATATAGCGCTCGGAAAGTACCGCACACATTTTCACAATCTCGTCGGTCACATGCACCTTGTGATGCTCCTCATAATACTTCTTTATTCCGCCGAGAAGAGTTACCGTCTCCTCTATCGTCGGCTCGTTTACGGTAACGGGCTGGAAACGGCGCTCCAAAGCGCTGTCCTTTTCAATATGCTTACGGTATTCCGCAAAGGTGGTGGCGCCGATGACCTGCAATTCACCACGCGAAAGCGCGGGCTTGAAGATGTTCGCTGCATTCATTGATCCCTCAGAATCTCCACCCGTGCCGACAAGGTTATGCACCTCGTCAACGAAAAGCATAACATTACCCGCGTTCTTTACCTCGTCGATAAGCGACTTCACGCGGCTCTCAAACTGTCCGCGGAACTGCGTGCCCGCGACAAGCGCAGTAAGATCAAGCAGATACAGCTCCTTGCCCTGAAGTCTGAACGGCACATCGCCGCTCGCGAGCTTGAGCGCTATACCCTCGGCGATAGCGGTCTTGCCGACACCTGGTTCGCCTATCAGACAGGGATTGTTCTTGGTGCGGCGGGAAAGTATCTGCAATACGCGGTATATCTCCTTTTCGCGTCCGACAATAGTGTCGACTTTGCCCTCTTTGGCACGACGAGTGAGATTGGTACAGTATGTCTCAAGACACTTGCGCTTTTTATCGGGCTTATCTGGCTTTTTACGCGGTTTCTTCTCCTGTGTGGTATCGTCCTTATCGGAACCGAACAGATTTTTCAAGAAATTCGGCATAGTGCCCGCGCCGCCGCGTTCAAAGAGATTATCCTCATCCTTGCTGTCCTTGGAGTTTTCGAATACGATCTCGTCATCGCCTTCGTCATCGTCGTCCTTGCCGATACCGAACTGCCTGAGCATATCGTTATCGACAATTCCGTCTTCACCGAACAGCGAATCGACGGCGCTGTCGAAATCATCCTCGGATATGCCCATCTGCTGTAAATATTCGTTCACCTGCGGCAAACCGAGCTCCTTTGCGCAGTTAAGACACAGCCCTTCGCTCTTGCGCTCGCTGCCGCTCATGGTGGAAATAAACATCACCGCAGGACGCTTTTTGCATCTTGAACACATCATCATACTATATCACCCTTACTTTCTATATAATTATGTCAGAAAATTCAAAAAATCGACTTCATAGACCCGTTTGAAAATGAATGTGGAATCTATCGCAGTCTGATTGAACAGTATCGCGTTTCCTCCGCACAGCGACACGATAAACCGCGTCACCAGACAAATAACGAATACAGCAATTATACCCTCGCACAGTCCCGCAAGCGCGCCCGCGAGAGCGTTCGCTTTGCCTATCACGGGTACCTTGTTGATCACCTGCGTGAGGTTCGCAACAATGCCAATCACTATCGTGACAATCGAGAAGATCAGTATAAACGCAACTGTGCGGATTATTATCAGGCAATTCGGTTCAATTACACCGTTAATGACCGCACCTCTTATGCTGTCCTTTGTTTCAATCATCGTAAGCGCAAGCGTCCGTGCCGCGTTCACTCCAATAGTGTCGGAGGCTGTCACGCCGCTTATGATCGGAATATATTTCCCCAACATCTCGGCAATATCGTTAAATCCTTTAAAATCCTCACGCCGCACAAGCTGAACTGCGACCGCCTGTGCTGTCACAAGCTTTCCTAACCCGTATTTCTCAATATCGTCCATTGTGAAATCGACGGTCTTTGCGTTCACCGAGGTGAGGTCAATATCCTCATTTAACCCGACAGCCTTAAGGTCATCAACATTCAGTCCTGTTTTTGAGAAGTCCACATTAGACAGATCAAAAACCGCCTTGCCCGTACCCGCGTAGTCTGGAGTTATCTCCGTAACTGGCTTTCCAGATATCTCCACCTTGGTAAAATCGATATCGGGTATGCCGCCAAGCCTCATAGAACGTAAACCCTCGTCTATCGCGCCGTCGATCTGATCCGTAAGAGGCTTCTCGATAAAATTTCCGTATACCGTCTCGGCAATAGGCTTGCTGAATATCATAGCGCACGCAAATGCCGCTATCACAGCAACCATTCCGAGAATGACCTTCGCAAAGCCGTTTTTCCAGCCCGCGAAGAAAAAAAACACCACGACAGCCACGATAGCCACGTCAAATACTATTGCAAATTCCTGTCCCATATTACTCCCCTCAGAACTCTACTCTCTGCACTTTATTATAGCCCAGCAGATAGGCACAATTGTTTATTATCTTTACATCGGAATACACATCGTCCAGGTCTTTGACCTTTACAGCCTCCAGCATTGAATTATAGACCAAAAGCTTACTTCCGCTGAGAATGTACAAATTCCCCTTGCATACGTCAAACGCTGTTACCGCATCGGGCGTGATAGCCGCCGCGGCTTCAAGCCCTTCCCCGTAGGCGACCGCGATCTCGCCGTTCGAGCCCGCATCATGAAACAATATAACGCGCACACCGTCCGTCCCGGCAACGCCTACGACCTGCCTTGAAAACAAAGTCTCAGCGCTTATTTCACCTGTCTGCTCATCGAGAAGATACGCGCCGCCGCTTGTCACAACGTAAACTCCATCGTCACAGCGCTCCAATGAAAACGAGATATCGCTGCCGAGATATGTCCGCCAAGTTTCACTTTCAGCGTTTTCGATGTCAAATTTTACCACGTTCGTTCTGAGATCTCCGCCGCTTTCACCGACAACTGTCACAAAAAAGCTGTTGTCGTTCGGACCGAAGCATACTTGCATTATCTTTTCATCGGGAGACGCCCAGCGGAATATCTGCTTGCCTTCCCCATTAAATATGTACAGATAGTTGGAATATCTCGACGAGGTGGTGACCACCGCGCTGCGTTCCATCGTGCCTATCTGCGCAAATACGATACTGTCGTCCATTGTCTTGGAAAACAGCTCTGACGTCCTCGAAAACACCTTGAGATCAAGCCCGTTCTTATCAAACACAAGCGTTCTGCGGTCATTGGAATTTGACGCGGGGTTCTGAAATCCGTGCTGAAAGCTTGACAGCTCCGCACCGACCGCATTGTATGTGTACAGATATGTGTCGGTCAGCAGGTAGAAATTCTCTCCCAGCTCACCCATTACATACCCCGTACTTCCCGGTAACGCAACGGGAAAGCCTCCCTCACCGGGGTTAAGCGCTACGTCTTTAAAGGGAGCTATCAGTGTTTTCCAGTTCGCGGCGATCAGTATAACAATCACCATAACGACGAGGAATATCACACCCCGTACCGCAAGTTTACTTCGTTTTCTCTTCTTGCGGAATTTATTCATATCATTTCGTTCGTCCATTGGCAAGATGATGCTCCTATCCCCAATACAACATTAACTATTCTATATACAAAATACCATCTATTCGATATCAGCGGTTTATCATTATATTATACCACATTCATACCCGTTTCGTCAAGTCCCGCACAAAAGGCTTTGTTATGCGTCATCTGTGAGGGTGAGCAGTGATTATAGTGTAGCTGTTGGCGTTTATCGTGATAGTACATCCAGCCGCCACCGCATAGTAATTTTTTCCTTTTTTGGTAACGACTGTCTCTTCGCGATTAAGCTTTCTCCTGCACCAATCGACGATCAAATCCGTTTTCAGATACATATTCCGCTTTATACGCTCCTTACCCGACGCGGTAACGCTCAGCTTGGGGAGATTTTTTATAAGTATCTCGCGGTAGTCCTCATCAGTCTGTGCCTCATCATAGGAAACCTCGCTAAGGTACAGCCCCTCTGGAGGGAGCGTCTTTCCCGCATACGCGCGGTTTCCCGTATCAAGCGCCGTGCGGATATCGTCAAGATCAAGTCTGCCTTCGCTCGCGTAAATAAGCGTACCCGCAACTATCCTTACCATATTGTACAGAAAACCGTTTCCACGTATCCTGATCTCGCAAACTCCGCCGCTAAGAGAAACATCAAGCGAGTAAATTATCCTGACCGTGGTCTTTACCCTAGATTTCCCCTCCGCGCGGCAGAACGCCGCAAAATCGTGCTCTCCGACAAGGAGCGCCGCCGCATCGTTCATCTTCCCGATGTCCAACGGATACGGATAATGATACGCCAGATTCTGTAAGAAAACATCACGTGTCGGCTTATTGTTTATCAGATACACATATTCTTTGGCTTTTGTGCAGTATCTCGCATGAAACTCATTGTCAACGTCCTCGCAGGACAATACGGCGATATTATCGGGCAGCAGCGTGTTCATTCCCTTTATGAAGCCATCGCACGGTATAGCACTGTCAATATGAACGTTAAAGCAGAACCTCCTAGCGTGAACGCCCGTATCAGTACGCGAACAGCCGTATATCACAGGCGGCTCGGCTTTCAACAGCTTTCCTATCGCCTTTTCGACGACCTCCTGAACTGTCAACGCGTTGTCTTGTCGCTGAAATCCGTGATAATCCGCACCATTATATGCGATAAAAACCTTTAAATTACGCATTTTACCTCCGCTTACGGTATAACGGGAATGCAGTTCAGCACGATAATCCCCGCGAACAGTGCGAGCATTATCACTATCGCCACATAATCCCTTGGGGCGGTCTTAAACTGCCGCAGACGCGTTCTGCCCTCGCCGCCATGATAGCAGCGGCACTCCATTGCCGTGGCAAGCTCATTAGCACGCTTGAACGCCGAAACGAACAGCGGTATCAACACGGGTACCAGTGCCTTAGCCTTCTTCATCAGTCCGCCCGTATCCAGCTGCGCGCCGCGCGCCTTCTGCGCACACATTATCTTGTCCGTCTCCTCGACCAGCGTCGGGATAAAGCGGAGCGCTATTGTCATCATCATTGACAGCTCATGAACGGGAAATCTTACCTTTTTAAGCGGTGACAACAGCCGTTCGATAGCGTCGGTAAGCATTATCGGCGAAGTCGTATACGTCAGCAGCGACATACCAATAATAAGCGCGGGTATGCGCAGAAGTATAAACAGCGTCGTTCGTATACCCTCGGGGTATATCGAAATAATCCACCACTTGAACAGCGGCTCCTCGCCCGTTATAAACAAGATGTTGAGCACACCTGTAAACAGCATGAGGGGCAGTATAGGCTTGATGCTTTTCAGTATCATTATCAGTTTAATATGCGAAAGCAGATAGCAGACCACCATAAACAAAATGCCCACCAGCAGTCCTGTAAAAGTCTGCGAGCTAAACAGTATCACCAGATACAATATATCAAGCAGCAACTTCACACGACTGTCCATTTTGTGAATTACGGACGTTCCTGGGAAGTACTGCCCTATCGTAATATCCTTTATCATTTGTCCTGTCCTTTTATCAGGGTCAGCAGCCTCTGTGCCGCCCTGTCCGTTGTATATATATCATTTCCTATGTCAATGCCTTTTTCGCGAAGTCTGTGTGACAAGCGCGTTATCTGCGGTACGTCAAGACCTATCTTGACTAAATCGTCCGTGCGTTCAAAAACCTTGTCCGTCTCATCATAGCAGAACACCTTGCCCTTGTTCATCACAAGCACCTTGGTCGCAAATTTAACGATATCCTCCATTGAATGGGAAACCAATAACACCGTTTTCCCCGACTGCTCGTGATAACGCTTTATCAGCGACAATATCTTATCTCTGCCCTTGGGATCAAGACCTGCCGCAGGCTCGTCAAGTATCAGCACCTCGGGATCCATCGCCAGAACGCCCGCGAGCGCAACTCTGCGCTGCTGACCGCCCGACAGCTCGAACGGAGATTTTTCCAGTAAATGGGATATCCCCATACTCTCGGCAGCCGATTTGACCCGCACGTCAAGCTCCTCGCCCGTCAAACCCATATTCTTAGGACCATAAGCTATATCCTTGGCGACCGTTTCCTCAAAAAGCTGGTGCTCCGAATACTGAAACACAATACCGACCTTAAACCGTATATCGCGGATATTCACATCCTTCCCCCAGATATCCTTGCCGTCAATGAAAACCAGTCCAGAGGTCGGCTTCACCAGACCGTTTAAGTGCTGTATCAGCGTGGACTTTCCACTGCCCGTATGCCCGATAATACCGACGAACTCCGATTTGTTTACCGTTAAGTCAACGTTGTCGACCGCGGTTTTCTCGAATGGCGTACCAATGCTGTACTTATAGGTAAGATTTTCCAGCCGTGCCGCCTCTTCACCGCTGCCCACAAGCTTTACGGCTACCGTCTTTGTCATATCGGCTGTTTTGCGATTGAGCGGCAACATTTCGATAGCTGCGGCGCATTCGTCCTCGAAAATAATTTCTTTGGAAATATTGATTCCTTTTTTTCTCAGCATTCCGCACAGCTCCGTCACCTGCGGCACGTCAAGCCCGACGGCTCTCAACTCATCCGCGCGGGCGAATATATTCCTCGGAACGTCATCCATAAGCACCGAGCCATTATCCATAACGACCACTCGATCTGCCTGTGCAGCCTCATCCATATAGTGCGTTATCAAGATAACGGTGATACCGTGCTCCCTGTTGAGCCGCTTTATCGTTTTCATTACCTCGCGCCTACCCTTCGGGTCCAGCATTGCGGTAGGCTCGTCCATAACGATACAGCGCGGCTGCATGGCGATAATTCCCGCAATAGCAATACGCTGCTTCTGTCCGCCGGAAAGCTGGTGCGGCGCGTGCTCACGGAATTCGTACATATCTACCTGTTTCAGCGCGTCGTCGACCCTCACGCGTATCTCCTCGGGATGCACTCCAAGATTTTCGGGCGCAAACGCCACGTCCTCCTCAACGATAGTCGCGACAAGCTGATTATCGGGATTCTGAAACACCATTCCAACCGTCTGTCTAATGTCGAACAGCCTGTCCTCGTCGGCGGTATCAATCCCGTCGACCGTCACCTTTCCCGAGGTCGGTGTAAGTATCGCGTTGAAATGCTTTGCCAGCGTTGACTTTCCGCAGCCGTTATGCCCGAGCACTGCCAGAAACTGCCCCTCGGGAACGCTTAAATTAATGTTCCTGAGCGCCGTCGACTGCTCGATTATCTTACCGTCATCGTCGCGGAGTATATAGTCAAAGCATAGATTTTCCGTTTTAATAATGTCCAAGTTCTCAATCCTCTTTTGTTCTGTCCTTATTTGGATATAGCCATACATTTTATATTATACACCAAACAGCATATATAAGTCAAGTGAAAATTTGATAAAAAAATGATGTCAAGTATTTAGCTTAACACCACAAAATCTATTCGCTCCTATTCGGTAAAGTCTATTTCATAGCGCGTTCCGTGCGAAAGCAACACTCCGTCCGTCAGCTCAACGCATAAAATACGTGTGTTTTCATCGCTGAAGTCATTGTGACCGTTATCTATCCATTCGACAAAGACTTCTCTCAACTTTTCAGCGATAACGGTATTCTCCGGCTTGCCGAAATATCCAATATCGATACCTCTGCCGTGTGCGCTGAACCACTCCCCCGAAACCGCGGCAACGGAATTTTTCTCCAGCTGCCTCATCTTCCCGGAATATTTGTGAGTAATTATATAAAACGCCCCGTTTTCATAGTATGCGTTTACATACCGAACGTATGGAACACCGCCGTCGACGGTAGCCAAAGCGATAACGCTATCCTTACAAAAACGCCCTGCCAATATCTGTTTCGTGACCTCATTTAACTTTTCCATAAACCGACCTCCTTACAAAAACTTAACGACAGCCGTACTTCCGCAGGGCAGCGGCAGACCCGTCTGCTTTACGGGCAGACCTATCTCCTCGGACAGCACCTCAATAGGAAAACGCTTGCCGACCGTCATTTGCAGCAGATAGCTCATCACCGACGCTGATAATCCCGTGGTGTAGGAGTTAAGCAGCACGAACAGCGGCTTGTCCGACAGCAGCGCCGTGATATCCTCCATTAAGCCGTAAATGCTGTCCTCCAGCTTCCACATCTCACCGTTCGTTCCGCGACCGTAGCTTGGAGGGTCTAGTATAACCCCGTCGTATCTTGTACCGCGGCGTATCTCACGGCGAATGAATTTGTTTGCGTCGTCGACTATCCAGCGTATAGGCTTATCGTCAAGCCCCGAGAGTTTGGCATTGGTACGTGCCCAATCCACCATTCCCTTTACCGCGTCGCAGTGACAGACCGAAGCTCCCGCCGCCGCACACGCCAAAGTCGCGCCGCCCGTATAAGCGAACAGATTAAGGACGTTGACAGGTCTCCCCGCCGCGCGGATAATGTCACCGCAGTAATCCCAGTTGACCGCCTGCTCGGGGAACAGCCCCGTATGCTTAAACCCCGTAGGCTTCACCATAAAGCGCAGACTTCCGTAATTAATCTGCCAGCTCTCGGGCAGCTTACGGCAGTAATCCCACGAACCGCCCCCCGACGACGAGCGTATATACCGCGCGTGTGCGGAAACCCATTCGGGAGCTTCACCCTCGTTTTTCCAGATTATCTGTGGATCAGGACGTATCAAAGTAACGTCCCCCCACCGCTCCAACCGCTCACCGTCGGCAGTATCTATCAATTCATAGTCTATCCATTTATCCGAAATTCTCATATATACCTCGTTACATTACAGCCGCTCTGCCGTTCGGGTATTCGCCATCCCAACCGCACGGGAAATACCCGCCACGATAAATATTAAGCAGATTGGTAAAAAATCCCGTCGTGTTCAGCGCTCTCTCCACAGCCGCCCAGCACAAGTCTCGCTTGACCATATCGGCGATCTCCTCATTGAGACCGCTATTCTCCGATCCGCTACGCTCCCCGAAAGACTGCCATTCACGCCATATATCATTATCAATAGCCAGTGAAACGGTCTCAAAGATATCGTCGATCGCATCGTCGCCGATAATTTTCTCCGCCATCTTCTCCAGAAAACAGATCTGCGGCTCCCATACGCTCAGATAATTAGCGTTCCAGTTATCGTAAGCATCGTAGACCGAACGCACTAACAGATATTTATCGCACGGCTTGCCGCTGTTCTTGAACCACTTTATCGACCTGACCTCATCTATAAAACGCTCCGAAACGCCGCGCTTCAGATACTCGTCCAAAAGCTCATAAGAAACGCTGCCCTTGCCGTGAACCATATTTATCGCTTCCTCAACGGGTACCCATTCCGCGCTGTCAACCTCTTCTGAAAGCGTAAGCTCCGCCTTTTCCGCGCGGGCGATAAAGCCAATCATCATCATTCCCTTTTTAGCGAACCAGTATGTTCCGACAAGACGGCAGTCCGTAAGTTTGATACCGATCTCCTCGGCGACCTCGCGGCGCGCGGTTTCCTCGGCGCTTTCACCGGGCTTGATAAATCCAGATACGAGAACGCGGTATTCCGTTGACATATAGTTCTGCCGCAGCAGTGCCGCCTCGCCGTATTCGTTAACTGCAAGCACGATCACCGCGCTTGAAAACATATCGAACCACGGGCGGTCGCATTTCCCACAGAACGGAACGTCGCCTTCATCTCCGATAGGTTTCATTATCAGCCTTTCCCCGCAATCGGGGCAGTATTTGAATCGCATAGCTTACCTCATCACTTTTTCATTCGCGTGACCGTAATGAATCACAGCGGGAGCATAGCTTAATATCAGCGCCCAATCCTCTTGCAGCGCCGTATTGTTTTCATACGCTCCGATATACTCGAACGGCTCGAGATCTCCCACAAAACAATTCCCGTCGTCTAATATAACGGCGATACCGTCGCCGCTATGACTTTTTGTCGGGATTATTTCGCCTTGTATTCCCATATCGCACAGAAAGTTTCTGCTTTCCTCACAGGCGACTACAATGGCTTTGCTTTCGTCTATCGGCTGAAAATTAATGTGCGGCTCATGGCGAAATATCTCGTCCGAAAAATGAACGTATCCGAACTGATGTTCTGTCAGAAGCAATTTTACTCCAAGCTCCGTCAATTCGCCGATAAGTCCCATATGATCAGGATGATAGTGCGTTACGAGAACATTTTTTATATCGGTCAGCGATATCCCGTTTTTCTTTATTTCCTTATAAAAAGCCGACAGCGTTCCCGCGTAATCGGTATCTATCAATAATCCGTTGACAAAATAGGTATTTGTATTCCCGTATTTAAGTTTTATGACCATATCGAACCTCTGATTTTGCAAAGCGAACTCAATTATTACACAAGTGACACCCGTAACAGCTAAGCAAAGTGCCATGCTTTCCGCATATTGGGAAACCAAGGAGAACGGGATCGTCCTTGTCGGCAGCGTCAAGCCACTCCCGCAAAACGTTTGGAAAAATGTCTTTTGCGGAGAGCTTTGAGAGCATACCCGAAAATTTATTAAGCACGGGGAAAAGCAGTTTTTCATTCGGGGCGTAATCAAGCTTGCCCCAATCCGTCCTGCTTTCCGCAAGCTCAATGGTTTTCATCATAAATCGGCGGCTCTCCTCAAAGCAGTTAACGTACCACGGCATTTCGCGTATATCAAAGTCTACCGTTCCCATACCGACCTTACTCTGATCCTTTTCGGCAAACCACACTATCAGCCGCTTTTCGTCAACGATCTCCGCAAGCCGCGAACCTGCAAGGAAAAGAACATCAATAAAAACAGCGGTCAATCCGTTGCTCATTATTATCGTATCAAAATCAAGGCTAATAGTATTGCTCAAAAATTACACTTCCCCAACGCGTTCACAATCCTTATCCTTTCGCATTACAAGACAAACCGCCCAGACAAACGCTATCCCCATAACTATCCGCTGCAAATAGTTGTCGATAAAAACAAACACGGGATTATTTTCATTCCACTCCGCGACAAACGCCGCGCCGTTCGCAGGAACGTCGTACAGAAAATGCAGCAGCATAGGCATTAAGATGTTGTGAGAGTACAGATAGATCGACGCGAACGCAAAGCCCATAGCCCCCGTCTGCAAAAAACGGAAAAGCGCATCGTCAAAGCTGGAGCAGTCGATAACGTGAATAAGCCCGAACAGAACAAACGACAATAATGCATAGCAGAGCCGCCTTTTCCAAGTACGCTCGACGTGCGTAAAATAACCCTCGCACACAAACCGCGAAATGTAAGCTCCTCAAAAAAACCGTGGTTATCTGCTGACAGAACAGGAGAGAAAACACTATTTGTGTTGATAAATGCCTATCATTTTTCTTCATCAAAATGACTGAACAGGCAGTTATCCATCATAAATAACCGCCCGATGAACGGGAAATTGTATCAGCTTTGCAGATACTCAATCAGCTTACTTGCATATTCATCACTGTGTTCGTGTAAATATTGTCCATGCCCCATCAATTCAATCTCTACATCCATCATGGCGGGCAGATATTTCTTTAACAAAGCGGCGCTTTTCCTGGGATATTGCTCATTTGAGCCACGCCAGAACAGAACCGTTCCCTTGTAATTTCTTATATTTTCAGGAATGCTATACCGATACACAAACTCACATGATCTCTTTAGCGTATTTGGTGTAATGTTCTCATAGAGCATCTCTATGATACTGCGGTTATCTTTGCCCATAACCGCATCCATAATGAATTTAGGAATTGCCTTTCCATTTTGAATCCGCTGTATCGCTTTGCAGAAGATATACTCATATGGCCTTGTCAATAAGCCCATTTTTGTCAGAAACGCCGCATCCAAGTGCGTTTTGGCAACATTAACATTACCTCTGCCTATGATCTCGACAGCCATTGTTGCGCCCATAGAAAAGCCTGAGAGGCAGTAGAGATTGCCAGATAGATTATTCAGTATATAGTCTTCTATCTCATCACAGTCATTTTCAACGCGAATAAGCTCACCTGTTCTCTCACTGTGACCGTCCACCTCCGCCAATATCACATAATAGTCCGGCAGCATTTTTAAGACAGGCTCATAGCATAGCATTGCCGTGGAAGCCATTCCATGTATAAATAGTATCGGCTTGTTGCTTTTATCTCCAAAACATAAAAAATTCATCATACTTTTCTCCGCAAATTTTGATTGCCGCTTTCATTATATCATGACGAACGCATGGCTTCAAGATGCGATTAGTGAAATCGCCGGAGTCTTTTCTATCAACGCGAAAGGCAAAAGAGCTCAAAAAACGATCACCAATACCACGCCTATATTATTTTTGATTACTTTCATTAGATGTCCTCCAACGTCTGCTGACCGTCCTGCAAAATGCCGAGATGACGGTAAGCGAGCGACGTTGCTACGCGTCCGCGCGGAGTTTTCGCAACAAATCCGAGCTGCATAAGATACGGCTCGCACACGTCCTCGAGCGTGACCGCCTCCTCATTCAGCGCCGAGGCGAGCGTAGAAAGTCCGACGGGTCCGCCGTTGTAGCCCTTGATTATCATCTCGAGAAAACGCCTGTCAAGACTATCCAGACCGAGCTGATCTATTTCCAGCTTTTGCAGCGCAATATCCGCGATCTCGCGCGTTACCTTGCCGTTTCCGAGTACTTCTGCGAAGTCGCGCACACGCTTCAGCAAACGGTTAGCGATACGCGGAGTTCCGCGCGAGCGCCTTGCGATTTCCATAGCGCCGTCCTTCATACACGGTATACCGAGAATGACCGCAGACCTCTGCACGATATCGCACAGTTGCTCATGATTATACAGCTCCAGCCGCTGAACAACGCCGAACCTGTCACGAAGCGGTGCGGAAAGCTGCCCCGAACGCGTAGTCGCACCGATAAGCGTAAATTTAGGCAGGTCAATTCTGATAGAACGCGCCGCGGGACCATTGCCCATAACGATATCAAGCGCGTAGTCCTCCATAGCGGGGTACAGAACCTCCTCCACCTGACGGGAAAGCCTGTGTATCTCGTCAATAAACAACACGTCGTTCGCCTGTAAATTCGTCAACAGCGCCGCCAGATCGCCAGCCTTTTCGATGGCGGGACCCGACGTTATCCGAATGTTGACCCCCATCTCCGCCGCGATAATACACGACAGCGTAGTCTTGCCAAGCCCCGGAGGACCGTACAACAGCACGTGATCCAGACACTCTCCGCGTTTTTTCGCCGCTTCGATATATATCGCCATATTCTCCTTGACCTTGTCCTGACCTATGTACTCCGCAAGGGTTTTCGGACGGAGAGTTAAGTCCGTTTCGCTGTCCGTTTCGTTAAATGACGGCTCGACAATGCGATCGTTAGCGTTAAATTCGAACTCGTCGTTTGACATCTCTAACATTTCGGATTACCTTTCAGTTCTTATATTTTTTGTGAATTATCAATTCCACCTGATAATTCACAGGCGTATCTCCTTCAAAATCCAGCCGTATCACAAACGGCATAAAGTTCACTATCTTCCTGAAGCTCTCAAAATCAAACCGCGGATAGTAATAGTTCAGCATAGTCGAGAGCGCCGTGCCGTGCGTTATAACGGCTAAATTTTCACCATCGTGCTCCGCGAGCAGCTTTTTCAGCACTCGTATATTGCGCTCTTGCACCTCGCGCAGACACTCGCCGCCCTCGATACGATAATCAAAATCTGCCCACTGCTTTTGAATAAAATCAAAAAAGCGGTCGCCGTGCCAGCCACCCGCGCTGCGTTCGCGCAGATCTTCATAAATATTCACGTCCAAACCCGTCCACAGTGAGTATAATCCTACCGTGTCTATAGCTCTGATATATGGACTTGACGCGATAAATCCAACATTTCTGCTCTTTAACAGTTCAGCGACTGACCGCGTGTCGTTCATTCCCTCATCGGTAAGAGGGCGGCTGCGTTCGTCACGGACGGTATTGTCGGACTGCGCGTGACGAACAAAATATACCTCGGTCATTTCAGATCACCCGAATTTCCGACAGTGCTCCGACCTCCGCGGTGAACATCCGATTTGACCTCGGACGTTTCAATCTTTCTGTAATACATTGTCGGCAGATCTCCGCCCGAAAACTCCGTCTCATGAAAGCTGAGCATCGCATTTATACGCTTGTTCAGCTCGTCGGGATCCTTGATACCGCACAGTTGTGCCTTTTTGCACTCCTCCTCCGCCATTTCCCTGTTGTTCTGCATTGCGTAATAATCGGCAAGCTCGGCATGGCAGAGCGGATGATTTTCGTTTATCTTGACGAGCTTTTGCAGCGTTTCAAACGCCGTGCTGTCCTGACCGCGGATAAGTTGTATCTTGGCGATACTGAAATATGAATATCCGTTGTTAGGATCATAGCGGAGCGCCTGCTCAAAGCAATACATAGCCTGATCGAGCTTTCCGTCGGCGAAATAAGCGTGACCGAGCCGCGACTGCGCCTCCGCGTTGTCGGGCGAGTACTCCACCGCCTTGCGGTAACACCACAGCATTTTGCTGTCATTCTCCATCGCCTCGTACAGCCGTATCAGCCACTCAATGCAGAACATCTGATTTTGACGTATATCCGAGTGCGCGAGCGCCTGTTGAAGATACTCCTCCGCCTGAGGATATTTGCCGTCCATTATCGAGTAAATGCCCTTATAGGCGAGCTTTGCGGTCTCGTCCTTGCGCATTATCTTGAGACCGTCCTTGCCGAGAGCGCGAACGGCGGCTTTTTTCTTATTGCGGTACGGCACAACAAACTCCGACAACACAAGCGCCGTCAGTGACAAAAGCGCTGCAAAGCCGAAAAGACTGCCCAGCGTTACCAGAAAAGGGATATCGTCGGGCACGTTCCAAAACATTATCACAACACCCACAAAGCACCCGACGACAAACGCCATCAGGCAGTTTATAAATCTACTGTTTTTGTCTTTATTATTCATTATAACTCCTCTCCATAGAGTTAGATCCAAATTATCCAAGATTTTTAAGACCGAATTTGATAAGCTCCTCAACGCTTGCGTTCGGGTCTGCACCCGAGAGCGCCGCTCCGCACTGCGCGGGATTGAAGCCGAGAGTTTGCAGCGCCGTTATTGCCTCGGCAATATTGCTGCTTCCCTGAACGGGAAGGCTCGCCAGTTCCGCCGACGTGAACTTCTGCTCTTTCGCGACCTTGTCTTTAAGCTCTAGAACTATCCTCTGCGCAATCTTAGCGCCTATCCCCGGAGATCTCGTGAGCGTTTTGCTGTCACCCGTCGCGATACACAGCGCCAGTTTGGACGGTGTGATATCGGACAATATCGACAGCGCTGCCTTGGGACCCACTCCCGACACCGAGATGAGCTGTTTAAAGCTCGCCAGCTCCGCGCTGTCCGCGAAACCGAACAAATCAAGCGAATTCTCCGTAACGTGGAGATATGTAAATAACTTTACCTTATCAAGGCCACGAATTTTTGAAAGTGTGTTCATCGTCGTGCGGCAAGCATAACCCACCCCCGCGCATTCGATAACGGCAAGCCCTGCCTCCCAATGTGTCAGTTCACCCTGCAAACTGTATATCATAGCTTATCCTCACCTTTTCTTATTCAACTGCTTTACTTCATTAGCGCGCATTATCTCCGACATCTTCGAACCGCCTGTGTGACCGTGACAAATAGCAATAGCAAGCGCATCTGCGGTATCGTCGGGCTTCGGCACTTCCTTGAGGTGCAGGATATTTTTCGTCATCTCCTGCATCTGTTGCTTTTCGGCGCGACCGTAGCCCGTCACGGCGACTTTAACTTGCAGCGGCGTGTATTCATATATCGGAACACCGCGTTGTACGGCGGCAAGCATTGTCACGCCGCGCGCTTGCGCAACATCAATACCCGTGGTAATGTTGGTATTGAAGTACAGCTTTTCAATACTCATGCAATCGGGCTTGAACATATCCAATACTCTGCACATATCATCGTATATCTCCGCAAGTCGCTTGTCAAAGGGCGTATCGGATTCGGTGGTGATAGCGCCGTAGTTTATCACCTTAAAGCGCGTATTGTCAAATTCCAGTACCCCGTAGCCGACAATGGCATACCCCGGGTCAATTCCCAATATTCTCATGTGTAGCTCTCGTTATCGGAAACGTAGGAGCGCACTCTAAGCGGTATACCGAGCTTATCCGCAAGCCTTTGGCACTCGGATATCTCCTCTTCGCTTATTACGTCGACTACCGTAAAGCTTGTTTTAATTCCAAGCTCTTTCATCTTGACCGCAAAGTCCAGCATAACATCAAATGCGGGTTCGCCGAAACTCGGTCGCGTAACTTCATTATAACGCGCGGCTGTCGGAGCGTTCAGACTGATGGAAACACTGTCGACCAAGCCCTTGAAGCGGCTGAGATCGAAATCCTTGTGTATCAGATGGATCAGTCCGTTGGTATTTACACGTATCGACATACCGGAATTTGTCTTGATGTACTCGGCGGTTTTCAGCAGCATATCCGCGCGGACGGCAGGTTCGCCGTAGCCGCAGAACACCGCGTCGGATATCCCCGTCTTGTCAAACTCGTCAAACGCCGCGCATATCTCCTCGAACGACGGCTCATGTTCCAGCCAGAGACTGTCGTTGTCCTTAATGCTGTCGGCGTTCTTCCGCAAGCAGAAAACGCAGTCGCACGGGCAGCCGTTTGTAATATTTATATACATTTTGCCTTCAAACTTATAAAAAATCGTCATAACGATCACTCCTTGTAAAATTTTCATATACTATTTTATTATATCACTATTCGCCCTAAAAGTCAACAACATTATTATATAAAAAACGGGACGGCGTACCGTCCCGTTATATTATGTCAATTCCATTCCGTTAGTGTCTTTCATTGGCATTACCCTTGCGGCGAGACCGGTTCTGGGAGTCTTGTTGATAACGTTCAGAAACAGATCCTGTATCACCTTATTAACGTCGATACTGATATCGAGCACCTTGCTCTCCTCGGCGAAACCGCCCGCCATTGATCTGTGTCCGCCGCCGGAACCGAGACCTGCAAGCGCCTCCGAAACTATCTGTCCCGCGTCCAGCTCGTCAAATTCACTGCGCACCGAGAACTTAAAACCGTTCCCGCGGCGCGTGTACACGATCGCGAAATTCACCGCGTCAATATCAAGAATGAAATCCGAGACCGTAGCAATAAACGCGTCCGCACAGTTAAAGTTCAGGAATGCGAACGCCACGCCGTCAAATATGTCGATCTTACGCATACTGTCCGCAAACGAGTTCAGCTCGTCGTAATGTATCTCGCCCGACTGAAAATAACGTATCTGCTGGGCATTGCTTCTCGAAAACAAATACGCGTATATCTCCACGTCCAGTTGTGTAACGCCGCGCGTAAAATCACGCGTGTCACATTTAAGCCCGTACAGCAGAGCCGTCGCGACACTCTCGGGCATATCGATGTCGTAGTGACGGTAGTAATCCGCGATTATCGTAGCGCAGCTGCCGACAATGCGGATATCCTTGTATTTGTAGTCGTCGACCTCGCAGAATATGGGGTGATGATCTATGCAAGCCACCTCGTCGCCGATAAGATCGCGGATATTGGCGTTTCCCTTCTGACTGTCTACTGTTATAATATAATCCTCCGGGGTCATATCCTTTAGGTACTCGTCCGTCGTCATCTCGATACCGAACTCGGCTATCATATTTGCTGTCGCCGCGCGCTCGACACAACCATGATGACAGATAATTGTCGTTATATTAAATTTTTCAAGCAGTACCTGCAGTCCGAACGCGCTTGCTATAGCATCGGGGTCGGGAAAGTTATGCGTCTGAATAAACACGCGCCGCCCCTTGAGCAGGTCAACGAGTTCGCTTAATTTTGGGATCATTCAAAGCGGCTCCTTTAAACACTAATCAAGTCAAGAGATGTAAATAATTACACCACACCTGTGATTATATTTTAACATATTTCACATCATTATTCAAGAGGAAAAGACGAATGTTGTTTCGTAATATTCAACAAAGGTTTTTTAACATTTTCGGCAAAAAGTTATTATAACGTTAGAAAAACATTATTATTCCTTAATATTCTCCGAAATTTAACTTAAATAATGCTTATACATTTACGAATAATATTTATACCATTTTACAGAAAGGGAATGATAAATAATGAAAAAAACGATATTGACCGTATTTACCTCGGCGCTCACCGTTGCAATGCTATGCAGCACGGTGCAAGCGGCGGCGGAGCACGGCGAGCTTTTCCAATACAATAACGATAAAGTAGCATACGGAATGGGCGTGGAGACGGACAGCGATAACCGTCCTCTCGGCGCAGTTGCCGCGGAGCGCGAATACGGTGACATGGGCGCACTTTTTATCGGAGAAGCTGCTAAAAAGCGACTCTGGCTGACGTTTGACGAAGGGTATGAAAACGGTTACACCGCACAGATACTGGATACACTCAAAAACAAGAACGTCCGCGCCGTGTTCTTCGTCACATACGATTACGCCTCGAAAAACCCGGGACTGATAAAGCGAATGATCGACGAGGGTCACACCGTGGGAAACCACACATATTCCCACCCGTCGCTGCCCGAATGTACCGTCGAGGAGCTGTATGAGGAGCTTTATCTGCTCCACAGCTATATAAAGGAGCAGTTCAACTACGATATGTATGTAATGCGCCCTCCCAAGGGTGAATTCTCGGAGCGTGTACTTGCCTGCGCGAAGTCGCTGGGATACACCACGGTGCTCTGGAGCTTTGCCTACAAGGATTGGGAAACCGCAAATCAGCCATCCACAGCCGAGGCATATGATAAGATAACCTCCAAAACGCATAACGGCGCGGTTTATCTTCTCCACGCGGTAAGCGAGACCAATACCAACGTCCTCGGTAGCGCTATAGACTACTGGCACGAAAACGGCTATATCATCACACCTATGTAACACAAAAGGCAGGAAACAACTCCTGCCTTTTGATATTACCAATATTCGCCCTCGTCTGTTGTCCCGTAACCGTAGTCGTCGGTATTCTCGTCCGTCTCCACGGTCTCGGGAGCGCTCGCGGTAAGGTTTGCGAATACCTCCGCGGTACGCGCGGTAGGACGCTCAAAGCAACGGGAATTCACGAAACGCAGCTCCGCGCCGTTGTAGAGAAGATCGGAAAGCTTTTCATTATTGTTGATGTCATCCTCGGAGAGCGTACTGTCAGCGATAAGGAAAGTCGGCGTTTCACAGTCCAGCTCTTCGACGGTAAGGTAGCCGCCGCCCGTATACTTGTTTTCTCCCGAAATGCTCAGCACAGCGCTTTCAAAGGTGTCCGCGCCCGCTATTGTCAGCTTTTCTGTCACATAAACAAACGTGTAATGCTCAACGGTCTGCGCAGCTTTCTCCAGTGCGGAACGCGCGTCCTTGCCAGCCTGCAATGCCTTGGTAACCTCCTTCTGACTGTCGGTCAGCTCCTTACCGTAGAACGCAGACGCAATCTCTTTATACAGCGCAGTATAACCCTCCATATTTGTGGGCACAGTTGCCGTCAGCACGGCAATGCCCGCCTGATCCAGTGTGTACGCCTCGCGCTCCGAAAGCACGGACAGCGTAAACACCGCGTCGGGTCTCAATTGGATTATCGCGTTGATATCGGGATTTTCCGTACTTCCGACACTTTGGACGGACAGGTTCTCAGGGTAGTCGCAGTACCCGCTAACGCCTACGAGAGCGCTCTGAAAGCCGAGTTCGCAGATTATCTCGGTCACGGCGGGCGATAGGCTCACGGCCCTTTCGACAGCCTTTTCAAGCCTTACGCCGCACGTGTTGACGGGGAACGGCAGCTTTTCTGGCTCGGAAATATCTCCTCCCGAGACAACTATCTCTGAGGGCAGTGAGCTTTCCTCTCCTTCCCTGTCACAGCCCGTCAGCAAAAGCGTACTGCTGATGATTGCGAAAAACGATATTTTAAGAAATTTGTTGAATTTGTTCATAATCAATACTCCAGATCAAGTGAAATTCTTCCGTCAAGCCAGTCGACGAACTGCCGTGCCGTTCTCGGAGAACGTCCCCCGTGCCGCAGGGCGAAACGCTCCGCCGCAGTTTCAAGTCGCTCCGCAGACACGACGAGACCCTTGTCCGCGGCAAGCTTTTGCACGATATCGAGGAAGACTTGCTTATCGGGTTTCATAAACGTGATAAACAAGCCAAATCTGTCGGCTAGGGACATGCTCTCATCAATAGCGTCCGCGCCAGATATCTCGCGATCCGCAGCCGTCTCGCGTACGATCTTTCGGCGGTTGGTGGTCGCATAAATCAGTATGTTATCGGGCTTTGCGGAAAGCGAGCCTTCAAGCGCCGCCTTAAGTATCCCGAAACGGTCATCGTTCTCGGCGAACGCCAGGTCGTCAATCGTCACGATAAACCTAAGAGGTATATTCCTTAATTTGCGGAACAGCGCGGGCAGCATTGCCACATCGTTCTTGGAAACTTCGACCATACGCAATTCTTCATACTCATTGAGGATAGCCTTGACGGTGCTTGACTTGCCCGTGCCGCGCTCGCCGTACAGCAGAACGTTCTGTGCGGGCTTTCCGCGAAGGAAGCAGATCGTATTGTCGATCACCTGCTGACGCTGAGCCTCGTAATTCTTGAGATCGGTCAGGCGTATCTTATCCGTGTCCGCAATAGGGCGAAGCTCGCCGTCAAACGAGAAAGCTTTGTATTTCGCGAACATTCCGTTCCCGTGTACTTTAACATAATGGATAAAATACTCGGCGGTATAGCCGAAATCGCCGCTGTCAAAGTACGGCAGGCTCATAAAATCGAAGTCCGAATACTGTGCGGAAAGGCGCGTTTTAAGTTCCCGCGAGACCGTTTTCGCAATCTCCGCCGCTACCGCGACGTCATGCTCGACCGCCTCCCTGCGCGGCTCAGTGAGGTTTTTAACGCACTCGGCGAGTATCGGCGAGTCCGAAAACACCAGCATATCATGAAGATAATCGCCGAGAGATTGCCCCTCCAACGCGAGCGCGCGAACTATCTCGGTGTAGCCCTCGACGCTCTCCAACGCCGAATCTCCGAAAAGCTTTGCAAACCCTTTCAACAGTGGGTCGTTCTTGACGTTAAAGCAGCAAATGCCCGCTATCTTTTTTCCGTAGTCCTCCATATTATTCCCCCTGTTTTATTTGCTCTACTAAATTATCCAAGTCGGCAAGTTTGTTCATACAGCCGAAGAGATTTCTGAACTTCGCAGCGCCGTTTATTCCCCTGATGTACCATGCTGCCTGACGGCGCGCCTCTTTCATTCCCGTGCGCTCGCCCTTGTCGCCGACCAATAGCTCAATGTGGCGGCGCATTATCGTCAGCTTTTCGTCAAGATCGGGCTCGGGGCGAACGGACTTACCGTCAAAGTAATCGCGTATCTGACCAAAGATCCACGGTCTGCCGTAGCTGCCCCTGCCTATCATTACGAGGTCGCAGTTTGTGTACTCGTACATACGTTCGCAGTCCTTGGGACTTGAAACATCGCCGTTGCCGATAACAGGTATCGACACCGCCCGCTTGACCTCTTTTATAATATCCCAGTCTGCTTTTCCCGAGTAAAGCTGCTCCTTGGTGCGCCCGTGTACCGCAACAGCCGCCGCACCGTTCCGCTCCGCGATCAAAGCAAGCTCCACCGCGTTGACGTGATCGTTATCCCAGCCCTTACGTATCTTAACCGTGACGGGGATATCCGTCGCCGAGACCGCCGCATCTATCAGCTTCCCGAAAAGCTCCGGAGTTCTCATAAGGGCGCACCCTGCGCCGCCCGAAACGATCTTTGGCATTGGGCAGCCCGCATTGATGTCGATTATATCGGGCTTATACTTCTCGGCTATCCTGACCGCTTTGTACATAAACTCGGGCTCCGCGCCGAAAAGCTGCACCGCCATTGGTCGCTCGCTTGCTGTGACGGTGAGCAGCGCGGCGGTTTTCTTATCGGAATAGCACAAGCCCTTGCAGCTCGCCATTTCACCGACGCAATACGCCGCGCCGAATTCCTTGGCTATCGTGCGGTAAGCCTTATCCGCGACGCTCGCCATGGGAGCGAGAGCGGCGGTTTTTTCTATCTTAACTTGTCCGATCTGTATATATTCCAAAATTTTACTTTCCTTATTTAATTTACTGTTCGGCAATGGTTATCGATTGCGCCGACCTGACCCGAAAACAAGAATACCGTTTCGATAAACGATTTGTGATACGGGATAAACTCGCCGCTGTCTATCATCGCGAATATTTCCTCTTTAGCCGCCCACTTGACTGCTTGGACTTCCTCATATTGAAGTTTCAGCGCAGAAATGTCGACGTCACGCTTCACAAACCAGAAGTCGTCAAAGCCGACGTCAAAATTCACCGTGAAGCGCGGTCTTTCGCCGTCAAGCGATATCGGCAGACCTATCTCCTCCATAACCTCGCGCTCGGCGGCGGTTTGACTTGTATCGCCCGAGACCGCGGAGCCGCCGACCGTCACGTCCCACAAATTGCTCCAGTCCTCCTTGAACGGTTGGCGCTGCTGTATCAGCATTCTTCCGTCGCTGCCAAATATGCAGACGTGTACCACAAGGCGAAACCGCCCGGAAGGTATCTGTTCGCCGCGCTCTATGACCTCGCCCGTTTTTACTCGGTTGATTTCATAAAGATCCCATTTTTCAGCCATTTTGTGATCCTCCTTGCCGTTTTCACACAATATTCATTTAATATTATACCATATTTTACAAAACTTTTCAAGGGGCTATTGTATTTTTCACAAAAATGTGATACAATATATTGGCAGGAAAATTTTTCAAGCAATAGGAGTTAAAATGACAAACGCTAAAACAACCGGAAAAAGCGGCAGAGTGTTTCTGCTGGACGAAATAAGAGGACTGGCTATCATCTGTATGGTAGTGTACCATACGATGTACGACTTAAAATACATTTTCGGCGTGGACGTTCCGATTTTCTTTGAGGGTTGGTTCGACGTTATCCGCGATGTCTTCGCGGGAATGTTCATTTTTATATCGGGCGCGGTGTGCAGATTTTCACGAAACAATCTCAAACGGGGCGTGCAGTGTTTTTTCCTCGGTATGATAATCACGTTCGTAACGCCGTTCTTCTCCGAGGGCTTTGTGTGGTTCGGCATTTTACATTTTCTGGGAATTTCCATGATGCTTTTCGGTCTCGGAGAAAAGCTGTTCGATCTGTTGCCGCCGGTTGCGGGATTGCTGATATTCGGCGCACTGTTCGTGCTGACGTGGAACATTCCCAGACTGACTGCCGATCAACTCGGGAATATCACCGCATACGGTTTTTTCGGTATAAAAAATGTATTCGAATGGGAGATGCCAGCAGTTGCATATAACGAAGTGCTGTTTCCGCTGGGACTTCATTCGCCCGGCTTCGGCTCGTCGGATTATTTTCCGCTTTTGCCGTGGTTCTTCCTTTTCGCTGCCGGCAGTTATTTCGGCGTATGGGCGAAGGAGAACGCGCTCCCGAAGTTCTTCTACCAAAAGCATATTGGCTGGTTATGCGCCGTAGGTCAGCATACGATCTGGATCTATATGCTGCATCAGCCCGTTGTATTTGGCATCTGCTCGCTTATTTTCCGATAATTTCCAAAAAATACGGAATTCTTTTGGGCTTGCAAAATACGAAAAAATATTGTATAATAGTGAAAGCACTTAAAGTATCGACTTAACGATCATAAATATATAAAAACGAACAATAGGAGGAAAAATATATGGCTAACACAACGATAATCCCCGCTATTTCGCTCCGCGGACTGGTGGTTTTCCCGTCAATGGTGCTCCATTTCGATGTCGGCAGAGAACGCTCGGTAAACGCGCTCAAGGCTGCCGCGGGCAAGGACGGTCTCATATTCCTCGTATCGCAGAAAGACGCGTCGGAGACCGATCCCGCGCCGCAGGATATATACGAGGTCGGCGTTGTCGGTCAGATAAAGCAGCTGCTGACTACCCCCGACGGCTCTACACGTGTGCTAGTGGAGGGGCTTTATCGCGCAAAAACGGTCAAGTATATCCCCGACAAAAGCTACATAAAGTTCGAGGTAAAGCCCTATCCGCAGCGCGGCGCGGCACTCTCCTCCGCTACTCAGACCGCGGTTAAGCGCGCTCTCAAAGAGGCGTTCGACAACTACGCGCAGGTATCACCAAAAATGCCGAAGGATCTTTACGAGAGCATAATCTCCGAGGAGGATTGCTCTCGGCTGTTTGACAAGGTGGTCTTCAACGTTGTGCTCAAGCTTGAGGATAAGCAGGCGCTGCTCGAAACAAACGGCACTCTCCAGCGTATGAAAAAGCTGATCTCGCTCCTCGACGGAGAGGTCGAGATTATGATGACAGAGATCGAAATACAGGAGCAGGTTCGTGAGCAGGTCGACAAAAATCAACGCGAATACTACCTCCGCGAGCAGCTCAAGGTCATTTCACGGCAGCTCGGTGACAGCGACAGCCCCATGGAGGAGTGCGACGAGTACATAGAGAAAATAAAGGCGCTAGGTCTTGCCGAGGAGCACGAGGAAAAGCTGATAAAGGAAGCGGAAAAGCTCTCGCGTATGTCAGGCTCGTCACAGGAAGCGGCGGTACTGCGCAATTATCTTGATACCGTAATCTCGCTGCCTTTTAATAAGAGAACTAAGGATAAGCTTAATATCGACGCTGCCGCAAAGCTGCTTGACCGCGACCATTACGGTCTCGAAAAGGTCAAGGAGCGTATTCTCGAAACACTGTCGGTACGGGCGCTCGCTTCCGATGTCAAGGGGCAGATCATATGTCTTTATGGACCTCCCGGAGTGGGCAAGACTTCGATAGGTCGCTCCGTCGCGGAAGCGCTGGGACGCAAGTATGCGCGCATTTCGTTGGGCGGTGTACGCGATGAGGCTGAGATACGCGGTCACAGAAAGACTTATGTCGGAGCAATGCCGGGACGCATTATCAATGCCCTGAAGCAGGCTAAAACGATAAATCCCGTTATTCTGCTGGACGAGATAGACAAGATGGGCAGCGACTACAAGGGCGACCCTTCCTCGGCTATGCTGGAGGTACTTGATTCGGAGCAGAACAATGCATTCGTCGATCACTACATCGAAGTACCCGTTGATCTGAGTGAGGTGCTGTTCATCACTACCGCGAACAGTCTGGATACTATTCCCACACCGCTGCTTGACAGAATGGAGGTAATCGAGCTATCAAGCTATACGCGCGAGGAGAAGTTCAACATCGCCAAAAAGCACCTTGTACCCAAGCAATTGAAAAAACACGGCGAAAGCTCCAAGACGCTCAAGATCAACGATAAGGCACTTTATTCAATAATCGACTTCTACACCCGCGAGGCGGGAGTGCGCAAGCTTGAACGCAAGATCGGCGAAGTCTGCCGAAAGACGGCTAAAATGCTCGTTTCTGGCGAAAAATTGGTCAAGGTTACCGAGGGCAATCTGCGAGACTTCCTCGGTATGAAAAAATACCGTCCAGAAGTGCTTGCCGCACGTGATGAGGTTGGACTTGTGAACGGTCTGGCGTGGACTTCCGTTGGAGGTACCATGCTGCCGCTGGAGGTTTTGGTACTGGAAGGCACGGGTAAGACCGAGTTTACGGGATCGCTTGGCGAGGTAATGAAAGAGTCTGCGAAGATTGCGGTATCTTTGACGCGTTCGCTTGCCGAAAAATACGGTATTGACCCCGCGTTCTACAAGAACAAGGACATTCACGTTCACGCTCCTGAGGGAGCAGTCCCCAAGGACGGACCGTCCGCGGGCGTAACGCTCACGACGGCGCTTATCTCCGCGCTTTCGGGTACTCCCGTCCGCCGCGATGTGGCAATGACGGGCGAGATAACGCTGCGCGGCAAGGTACTGCCTATCGGTGGTCTTAAGGAAAAGACCATGGCGGCTTACCGCGCGGGAATAAAGACGGTATGTATTCCAAAGGAAAACGAGTCCGACCTTGAGGAGATCGACGATAAGGTTCGTGAGAACATCAAGTTCGTTATCGCGGAGGGCATCTCGACCGTGCTCGAAACGGCGCTTGTGCTGCCAAACTGCGGAGCATTAAATGCAGTTGACAGTGCGCCGAAGAAAAAGGATCTCCCCAAGAAATCCGAGATAAAGAAACCCGTTCTTAACGCATGATATAAGGAGCGATTTTCGGGGATATTATAGGCTCTTAATTATGAAGTTCTCTGCAAAAAAAATACGGCTTTGAATTTCATAGGGGGTCGGCGTTTACTGACGATACGGTTATGACGGCGGCGGTTTGTAAAGCAATCGTGCTTGACAGCCGCCCCGTTTCGTATTTTCGGCTGAATTTGCGGGCGCTTGAATTTGCCACGCAATATAGCAGTTTTACTCGTATTACCCGAACGCAGGCTACGGGCAGATGTTCTCAGCTTGGTTCGGGGAACGTGGCTTTTAAAGGCGGCAGAGCTACGGAAACTGCAGCACAATGCGCGTTATTCCTATCGGGTTTGCTATGACACTTTGGAGCAGACGCTTTTACAGGCGAAAGCAAGCTGTCTGTACACCCACAATTCGCGCGAGGCGGTAACTGGCGCTAAGGCTGTCGCGGCGGCGGTATGGCTTAGTCATCACGGAAAGTCTAAGGACGAAATTAAATTGTTTATCGAGCGAAATTTCAACTACGACTTGTCAACACCGATTGCGGAGATACGCAAGGGATATGTGTTCGACAGTCGCGCGGGATACTCAGTTCCGCCGTCGATCATATCATTCCTGCAATCGGATGATTATGAAAGCTCGGTTCGGAACGCGGTTTCTCTCGGCGGCGACGCGGACACCATGGCTTGCATCTCGGGAGGTATCGCCGAGGCGTTTTACGGAGATATACCGCAGAACATACGGGATTTCTGCGGGTTAAGACTTGACGGGACTATCAAGAGGGTCATAAATGAGTTCAACGATAATTTCAACTGAAACGGAGATCGCGCAGTTCTTTCAAAGGCGCGTCAGAAAGCGGATAGTTTACCTGATGTCCTCGAAAAAGCGCGATGAGATTTTCAGAAAGTTGGCGCATACTGCCGAAGACTATATCGACTGTCGGATTATTATTGAGAAAAGTGCGCACCCACTTTAGCCGAATACGCTTTCGGAACGGCTTGTCAAAACAGTTTACGTTTTTGCGGAACACTCGCAATATGACGAGATATTTGTCGATATCGGCGTGGTGCTAGACGAGCTTTGGAGCTATGGAGCGCCTTATTGCTGTACGGGAACAGTTTGCTTTATGTGTAAACGGAGTATGACTTCTCAGTCCATAACTCGTATTTATTAAAGAGGTGACAACTAAGATGAACTACAACAACGCGAAATTTTTCACTTCCTATGGGAAGTTTGAGCAGATACCGCCATCGGAGCGCACGGAGATAGCGTTCTCGGGGCGGTCGAATGTCGGAAAGTCCTCGCTGATAAACAAGATATTCAATAGGAAAGCGCTTGCCCGTGTTTCCGCTGTGCCGGGAAAAACGGCTACTATCAACTTCTATGAGCTGGAAAACATTTACTGCGTAGATCTGCCCGGCTACGGTTATGCCAAAGTTTCAAAGTCCGAAAAGCATAGCTGGAATAGGCTTATCGGCGGATATCTTTCGGCTGACCGTGAACTGGCGCTGGTGTTTCAGCTTATCGACTTCCGTCACTCCCCTACCGCCGACGATCTGTCTATGGTGAATTATCTGATCGACGGCGAATTCCCATTCGTTATCGTTCTCACAAAGGCGGACAAGCTCTCAAAAAATCAGCGCGCCGAGCGGCGTAAGGCGCTGCTTACCGAATTGCCCTGCGCGGATGATTTGACTATCATCGAGTTCTCGGCGGATACGGGAGAGGGCGTGGACGAGATACGCGCAATAATCGAGGAGATTGCTGAGGAGGAATAAGCCATGCCCGAAAGCATACGAATTGCAGTAATGGCGGATATTCACAGTAACTTTGAGGCATTTAAGACTTGCGTCGGCGAAACGGAGAAAAGAAACATTCGCGAATATATTTTCTTGGGTGACTATCTTGGAGATATGGCTTGCCCGCAAAAAACTCTACGGATGATACGATGTTTAAAGGAGAAATATAACTGTGTTTTCATCCGAGGAAATAAAGAGGAATACTGGATAAATCACCGCAAAAACAAAGACGAAAAATGGGAGCTTGGAAACAGCGGCAGCGGTATGCTTTGCTATAATTACGAAAATCTGAGCAATGAGGACATTGATTTTTTTGAGGAAATGCCGATATCGCAAACTTTAAAGTATGAGGGCTATCCTGAATTTACGGTGTGTCACGGCTCTCCGTTCAAGGTAAATCAGAGTATGCGCTCGGATCGCGATTATATTGACGAGCTTACGGCAACACTTCCGATAAAGCTTACAATTTGCGGACATTCACACTGCCGTGAGGATTACATAAGAAATAACAACAGAGTGGTAAATCCCGGTTCGGTCGGGCTGCCGCTGGGGTGCGGCAAAGCGGCGGCGCAGTTTATGATTTTAAACGGTCACGGCGGTTTATTTGAACCGGAATTTTTATCCTTGCCATACGATATTGAAAAAACCGTATCGGAAATGGACGAGGAAAAGCTGTATTTAAAAGCGCCATGCTGGTACAAAATGACCAAGCATATGCTCATGACGGGAGAAAACTTATATGTTGCGGTCATCAACAAGGCAAGAGAGCTTTATTTTAAAGACATGGGCGTAACTATATGGAAGGATTTTCCCGAAGAATATTGGGAAAGGGCGCTCGGTGAATTCGGAATATGAAAAAATTTTCAAAATATTTAAAAAATCCCTTGACAAATACAAAATCATATGTTATAATATTTATGCTGTTCTAAAGACAGCAGGTGACATTCGTGTTATAATGCGGTTTCCGCGCCTGCCGAGGAATGGATAGATATGATTTCTATCTCCCTTTCTGTCTTTGGCGGAAAGGGTTTTGTTTTGGACAGCAAATTCTATAAGGAGGATTTGAATATGCCCAGTGAGTCTGTACTTGCCCAAAAGCAGCAATTCGTTGCCGACTTGGCTGAAAAGCTTAAGAACGCGGCAGGTGGCGTTTTGGTAGACTACAAGGGTATCTCCGTCGAGGATGACACCAAGCTCAGAAAAGAGCTGCGTGAAAACGGCGTTGATTACTTTGTTGTCAAGAACACCCTGCTCAAGCGCGCTTGCGATATTGCGGGTCTTGAGGGTCTGGACGACGTTCTCAGCGGAACTACCGCTGTTGCGCTGTCCGCGGAGGATATTATCGTTGCCCCGAAAATTCTGCATAAGAAGGCGGAGGGTTCCAACGGTACTTTCAGTATTAAGAAAGGCTTTGTAGACGGCAAGGTTATTACCAAGGAAGAGGTTGAAGCTTACGCTAAGCTACCGTCCAAGGAAACTCTGCTCTCTCAGCTTGTATTTATGCTGCAGAGCCCGATTCAGCGTTTCGCGATCGCTATCAACGAGATCGCAAAGAAGAACGACGAAGCGTCCGCTTGATCGTTCAATTCCACAAGCGGCTTGAACGAAATGCCGCGTAACCAATGAAAACAAAACATATTATGGAGGTAAATAAAATGGCTTCTGAGAAGATTACAAAAATTATTGACGAAGTTAAGGAACTGTCTGTTCTTGAGCTTAACGAACTGGTAAAGGCACTTGAGGAAGAATTTGGCGTATCCGCTGCCGCTGTCGCTGCTGCTCCCGCTGCCGGCGGTGCCGCAGGCGGTGCTGCTGCCGAGGAGAAGACTGAGTTTGACGTTATCCTCACATCCTTCGGCGACGCTAAGATGGCTGTTATCAAGGCTGTTAAGGACGTATGCGGTCTTGGTCTGAAGGAGGCTAAGGAGATCGTTGAGGCTGCTCCTAAGGCTATCAAGGAAGGCGTTGCAAAGGCTGAGGCTGAAGAGCTCAAGGCTAAGCTCGAAGAGGCAGGCGCTAAGATCGAGCTTAAGTAATCAGCTCTCTTATCGCTTTAATGCAAACGTAAGACCGCTCTTAACTGCTGTTGAGAGCGGTCATTTTATTTTGAGGAGGAATATTATGTCTACCGAAAAGGAAAAAATGCTGCGCGGTGAGCTTTACGATCCTACCGACAAGGAGCTTGCCGACCGCAGGATACTCGCGCACAAGCTCTCAATGGACTACAACGCGACCTATGAGACCGACGAGGAAAAACGCAAAAAAATACTTGACATGCTTATGCCCAACCGCGGGGAGGGAGCGTTTCTGCAGGGTCCGATACAATTGGATTACGGCTGCTTTATCACGGTTGGCAAGCACTTCTACGCGAACTTTAATCTGACCGTGCTCGACACGTGCCCGATAATAATCGGCGACGACGTGTACTGCGGTCCCAACGTTACTTTCGCGACACCTGTTCATCCGCTCGACCCGAATGAGCGCCGAATGAGATTTAAAGAGGACGGCTCGCCGTACGACCTCGAATTCGGCAGACCCATAATCATCGGGAACGACTGCTGGATAGCAAGCAACGTTACAATATGCGGCGGCGTTACTATCGGCGACAACTGCGTTATCGGCGCGGGAAGCGTAGTAACTCGGGATATCCCCGCGAACAGTCTTGCCGCGGGAAACCCTTGTCGTGTTATCAGACAGCTTGACGTGAAAGAGGTATGATTTGAAAGATTACGATAAAATAGAAGCATATATGCTGGAATGTATGCGCGACTCGGCACATGACCGCGAGCATATCTACCGCGTTTTGTATACGGCGCTCGATATTGCTGAAAGCGAACCGTCCGCCGATCTTGAGATTTTGACGGCGGCTTGCTTGCTGCATGATATCGGCAGACCCGAACAATTTGCTGACCCTAATTTATGTCACGCGGAGGTCGGGAGCAAAAAGGCATACGATTTCCTAATCGGGCTCGACTGGGCGGAGGAGCGCGCAGCGCATGTCCGCGACTGTGTATATACTCACCGTTTCAGGAGCAATGCTCCTCCGCATAGTATTGAAGCAAAGATACTTTTTGATGCAGATAAGATCGACGTTTCGGGTGCTGTGGGAATGGCGCGTTCGCTGATGTACCACGGCGCGGTCGGAGAACCTCTGTATACGACGAACACTGACGGGATAATCAGCGACGGCAGCGATACCGACGAGCCGTCTTTTTTCAGAGAATATCACTTCAAGCTGAAAAACATATACGGGAAATTCTTCACGGAGCGCGGCAAAGAGATCGCTCTGGGCAGACAGCGTGCCGCCGATGATTTTTACAACGCGCTACTGTCGGAGGTCAAGGGCGCGGAAAAGCACGGTAGAGAACTGTTGCGCCGTTTAAGCGGGAGGTGACTATGTACAAAATAATTGACGAAAGCAAATGGGAACGCGCTATGCACTGTATGATATTCAGAAGCTGTTGCGAGCCTATGTTCTGCGTAACCTTTGAAGTCGACATTACACATTTTCTAGATAAAATTCGAAAAAATGGGCTGTCATTTACGCTTGCTATGGTTTACGCGGTCTGCAAGTGTGGAAACGATATTGAAAATTTCCGCTACCGTTTTCTGGACGGAAAAGTTGTTCTGTACGACAGCATAGACACATCGTTTACGTATCTTAACAAGGAAACCGAGCTGTTTAAGGTAGTCAGCGTGCCTATGGTTGACGGATTAAAAGAATATGTCAAGCTCGCCGAAAAGACTGCCCACGAACAGCGTGAATACTTTACAGCACCTCCCGCGAACAACATCTTCCAATGCTCTGCGATACCGTGGGTTACGTACACTCACATCTCCCACACCATTTCGGGCAATAAGGAAAATGCCTCTCCCCTATTCGATTGGGGAAAGTATTATGAAAAGGACGGACGGTTTTTAATGCCGCTGTCGGTTCAGGCGCATCACTCGTTTGTTGACGGTCTGCACATCGGGAGGTTTACGGAAATGATACAGCGGTTTTTGAATGAACTCTGAGTCTAAAACCGCAGTATTTGTTATATTGACAATAAAAGGCAATTGTGATAAAATAAGGTTACTAAAGTAATTACGGAAGACTGTATAATGGAAATCATCGAATATGCCCCCAAATTCAAGGATGACTTTATTAAATTCAACACCGACCGGAGCATCGACAATTTCGGATTTCTTGTGAACGAGGACACGGAGACCTTTTCGCATATCGAAGAGGCTCTGACAAACGGCGCTATGATCTACTTTGCGGTGAAGGACGGAACGGCGCTTGCATAATGTATGGCAAAGCCCATGCGCAAAAGTGACGCGTGGGAGATATGCAAACTCGCCTTCAACAAAGAGCGTACACACAAGGGCTGCGGCAGCGCGGTTTCCAAAGCGGCTATGGACTGGGCGATAAATCACGGCGAAAAGCGGCTTTTCCTGCTGTCGAACGGCAAGCTCAAACCTGCGATACATATCTATGAAAAGTTCGGTTTTCGCGAGATAAAGCTCGACGATTACGAATATGTGCGCGGCAATATCGCGTTTGAGTATATTGTAGAGGAATAATTATGAAAAAGGAACGCCTTAATGAAGTGTTCATGATAGAGTTATAGGAGGTTATTATGCAATACAAATGTAAAGTCACGGTCATTGATAAAAAGTGTTTCACCGACTTGCAGGAGCAGTATCTCGCCGACCCGAAGTCGGGCGCGTGTCCGTTTTACAATATCGGCGACGAATTCATTTTCGAGCGCTACGGCAGCGAGGATACGTTCTGGCGCGAGGGCAACGGCACGCAGTGCTCCGAGGCGTGGGACTGCATTAGCCGCTACATATACACGGCGCTCCAAGGCGGCAGCATTATGCGGAACTGGACTAACGACGATCGTATGATGATCGCCTGCTGCAACGACGGAACACGACCAGTTATTTTCAAGATAGAACGGCATGACTATCTTGTCGTGAAAATTGACGGAATGAAATGCGAAAAGTGTGCAGCTAAGGTCAAAGCAGCTCTTGAGAGTATCGGCGGCACGGAGCGTGTTGATGTGCGGCTCGATAAGGGCTGGGTGGAAATTTTCGTAAAGCACGGAGAATGTCCCGACTTTGACGAGATAATAAACGCCGTTGATAACGCGGGTTTTAAGGTCACGGTGATCGAATGATACGGTATGCTTCAACAAAGGATCTGGACGCACTCTCGGAGCTTGACGGGCATATCTCCAAAACGGAGCTTTTGAACGTTATCAAGCGGCGGTGCGTTATCGTTTCAACGGAAAACGGGAAGATAAACGGTTGGCTGCGTTACGGGCTATTCTGGGATAACCTTCCTTTTATGAATATGCTGTATATTATCGACGGCGAGCGCGGAAATGGTTTAGGCACAGCGCTTTGCGATTTCTGGGAGCGGGAGCTTAAAGAGCTTGGCTATTCACTCGCGCTTACCTCTACCCTGTCGGACGAGCGTGGGCAGTTATTTTACCGCAAACGCGGATACCGCGACTGCGGCTCGCTGATACTGCCGAACGAGGTCACGGAAATAATTATGTGCAAGAAACTGGAGGACAACGATGGATAAAATATGGAACGAAATGTATAACGCGGCAAAGGCTGTACATAACGAGCGCAGAATATCCGACTATGTTGACGCGGGAGGGGTTTCGGCGGCGGTACTGTCAAAGTCGGGCAGGATATACACGGGCGTGTGCGTTGACACCTGTTCAACGCTCGGTATATGTGCCGAGCGCAACGCGATATTCAATATGATTACAAACGGCGAGAGCGAGATCTTGAGAGTGCTTGCGATAATGCCCGACGGCAAAAGCGGCGCGCCCTGCGGAGCCTGCCGCGAGCTTATGGTGCAGCTTATGCCCGATAATTACAAGAATATCGAGATACTCTTGGATTATGAAAACGAACGGACTATCACGCTCGGGGAGATAACTCCCGAGTGGTGGATATAAGGAGATCCGAAATGACTTATTACGACGACGGAAAAGTGCTGATACGCGATCTGGAGCACGGCGACGTTAATATCTTCGTTGACTGCGAGAACGCGCAGGGTTGGGACAGCACCCCCGAAAAGTTGCTTACGCGATTAAAGGACGTTGAGGAGGGTCGCGCGATAGCTATCGCAGCCGAGTTCAACGGACAGCCCGCGGGCTACGTCAGCGTTTACCCAAACAACACATGGGGCGCTTTCGGAGGAATGGGCTATCCCGAGATCGTCGATTTCGCCGTGCTGGAGAAGTACAGGCGGCACGGGGTCGGCTCGCGGTTAATGGACGCGGCGGAGACTATCGCGGGGAGCTATTCCGATACCGTGTATCTCGGAGTGGGACTTCACAGCGGCTACGGCGCGGCTCAGCGAATGTATGTGAAGCGCGGGTATATCCCCGACGGGTCGGGAGTATGGTATAAGGACCGCGTCTGCGATCCGTATGCCAAATGCGCAAACGATGACGATCTGGTGATGTATCTTTCAAAAAAGCTGCGGTGAAAGGAATTTCTTATGAATATTACACTGGCGAAAAGAGAGGATCTGCGGGATATTCTCGATCTGCAATATCTCGCCTACCAAAGCGAAGCCGAGATATACAACGATTATAACATTCCTCCGCTAAAGCAGACCTTGGAGGAGGTCAAGCGTGAATTCGACAAGGGCGTTATTCTGAAAGCAACGGACGAAAGCGGAAATATTATCGGTTCGGTGAGGGCATTCAGCGAAAACGGCAGCGTTTATATAGGCAAGCTTATCGTTCACCCGAATAGGCAGCGGCAAGGTATCGGAACGGCGCTGCTTTCGGCGGTCGAGGCGCATTATCCCGACCGGAGATTCGAGCTGTTTACGGGGAGCAAAAGCGCGGGGAATATTGCCCTATATGAGCGGTTGGGTTACAAAATCTTTACGGTAAAGAGGATAGATGAAAACTTGGAATTTGTTTATCTGGAGAAGCGGCGTATTCTGAGATTGAGACCATACAGACATAACGACGCAATTCAGATCGTGAAGTGGTGTAAAGACGAATACGCGTTCAGACAATGGAGTGCCGACCGATACCCGAAATTCCCGATTACTGCCGAGGATATGAACAGGCTCTATGACAGCTTGGATATATGGGGCTTGACGGCTTTTGACGAAACCGGCATTGTCGGCCATCTTACAATGCGTTGTCCTAACGGTAATTTTGACGAAGTACGTTTCGGGTTCGTTATCGTTGACTGCGAAAAGCGCGGGATGGGTTACGGAAAGAAAATGCTTTCTTTAGCGGTAAAATACGCGTTTGAGTTCGTTAAGGTCAAGAAGATATCGCTGGGCGTTTTTGAAAACAACACCGCCGCGCTGCAATGCTATAAATCGGTCGGGTTTAAGGTCGTCGAGAGGGATAAGACCGAAAGCTATAACTGCCTTGGCGAAACGTGGAACTGCATTGAAATGGAGATAACCAATGAAAACGATATATCTTGCGACGCTACCGAAGCGTGAAGTTTACCACTATGAGTTCACTTGTCCGCATTGTAATACTAAAATATTGCTCGCGACGGGCGTGGGAAGATACGGAAATCTCGGGGGATTCGGCTGCACCGACTGCGGCACGGAATATTACGCAACTATCGACGATCACCCGCGCCCTAAGCTCTCATTAACCCTAACGGGAAACAGCCCGCAGGCTATCTCGGCGGGAACGCTCACCCGCTGATAACGCTTGACGAGCGCGACGGAAAGGACTGACAATGAAGATCGCTATTTTAGGTTACTCGGGCGCTGGAAAATCAACGCTCGCGGCTCGGCTCGGGAAGCTGCACGGCTTGCCCGTGCTTCATCTGGACTGCGTGGAGTTCATGCCGAATTGGGAGAAACGAAAGCTCGACGAAAAACAGCGTATCGCCGCGGATTTTATGTGCGATAACGATGGCTGGGTCATTGACGGAAACTACTCGAAACTGTTCCGCGCCGAGCGGCTGGAACAGGCGAATATGATCGTTATGCTGCTGTTTAACCGCTTCAGCTGTCTGTGGCGCGCGATAAAGCGTTACCGCAGCTTCAAAGGCAAATCTCGTCCTGATATGGGCGACGGGTGTATTGAGAAGTTGGATCTTGAATTTATTTGGTGGATACTTCACGGCGGTCGTATCAAAAAGAAAAAGGCTGACTACAAAGCAATTCGCGACAAGTACCCCGATAAGGTTACGGTGCTGAAAAATCAGCGGCAGCTTGACGAGTTTTTGGAACATCATAAGCAATTGGGAAGGAGCATTGAACATGATAACGGATAGCTTTGACAGTAATTCAAAAGCGATAATCAACCCGTATGTAAACGAAAACGCGCCTATGGTCGACGCGTGTATTTTGACGTTCTCGGATAAGATAGAGCGCACCGTGCTGCAGAATTTCGAATGTAAGGAGATTGGTCGGTTCAACTGCGCAACGCATGATACTTCCGTTTATCTGCTCGAGCACAACGGCAGGCAGTTTGCGTTTTACAAGACGATGATAGGCGCGCCCGCCTGTGTGGGAACGGTCGAGGATTCGTTCGCCGTGATAAAAACTAAAAGGTACGTCGTATTCGGCGGCGCGGGCTGTTTGGATAAGGAGATAGCTCACGGTAAGGTAATGATACCGACCGAGGCTTACCGCGACGAGGGAACCTCCTACCATTACGCTCCCCCGTCCAACTATATCGAGATAAAGAATTCCGCAACAGTTGCGCGGTTTATGGAGGACAAAGGTATCCCCTACATTATGGGAAAAACGTGGACTACCGACGCGTTTTACCGAGAGACCGAGGATAATTTCCGCAAGAGAAAGGCGGACGGGTGTATTGCCGTGGAAATGGAGTGCGCCGCGCTTCAGGCAATGTGCGATTTCCGCGGTCTGGAATTTTACACGTTCTTTACAAGCGCCGATCTGCTTGACGCTCCCGAATGGGATCCGCGGCACGAAAAGAGCGAGATCAAGGATACTCAGCACGATTCAGGGCATTTTGATATCGCGCTGGCACTGGCGAAGTATATCAGCGGGTGAGCGGCTGTTCCCTGCTCTCAGACCTTTTCGCGAACAGCTCACGCAATCCGAAAGCCAGCAGAAACAGCGCGAACAGCTTTCGGAGCAGTTCGTTGGCAATGACCTGCGAAACGAGAGTTCCGACTGCCGCGCCGAGCAATCCCCCGACCGCGAGCTTCTTTACAAGTGTCTTGTTTACCAAGCCGTTTTTTAGGTGCATTATCAGCGAAACGAACGCTATCGGCAGGAAAAACAGCACGTTTATCCCCTGCGCTGTTCGCTGCTGAACGTCGGCGAACAGCGTCAGCCACACCACGAGTACAAAGCCGCCGCCGAGCCCCATTGACGCCATAATGCCTGTCAGAAATCCGATAACCGCTTCCATCATGAAAACAACATCCTCACCGCCGCGGCTGTGACAACTCCGCCGAAAAGCCGTTTCAGCCACTGCGCCTTTATTTTTTTAAGAAATATCGAGCCGGTCACCGCGCCGATAACTCCCCACGGGACATACTTCCACGCGACCGCGAAGTCAAGTGCTCCCGAAAAGCCGTAGAACGCCGCCGTCAACAGACTCAACAGGAATATCAGCGCTACCGAGCTTGCGTGAGCCTCATTGGGCGTACAGCCCTCTTTTTCCAAAATCGGCACGGCGACCACTCCCCCGCCCGAACCGAAAAATCCATTTAAAAATCCGCAAAGCATTCCCTTGAAAAATCGCCCCATAATTTCACCTCGAAGGTATTTTGTGCCGTTCGGGGATTTTTATTGCCTATTTTAAATAGGTAATTTGCACAAAAACTTTTGACATCTTCTGCCAAAACGACGAAAAAAATTTTCAAAAGTAGTTTCTCCGAAAAAAATAAAGCATTATGTCGTTGACAACATAGCAGATATGTGGTAAAATAATAATTAAGTATTGAGAAAAATAAAATATGATACAAAGGAAGGAGATATGAAATGATATTATCTGGTTCTGACATAATTGTCGAGTGTCTTCTCGAACAGGGCGCGGATACCGTTTTCGGCTATCCTGGGGGCGCTGTTCTGAACATTTATGACAGTCTGTACAAGTACAGCGATAAAATTCATCATATAATCACCTCTCACGAACAAGGCGCATGCCACGCTGCCGACGGCTTTGCGCGCGCTACAGGCAAAACGGGCGTTGTTATCGCAACCTCGGGTCCCGGCGCTACAAACCTCACTACGGGTCTTGCAACCGCGTATATGGATTCGATTCCGCTTGTGGCAATAACCGGCAACGTTTCTTGCAATCTTCTCGGTCTGGACAGCTTTCAAGAGGTCGATATTACGGGAGTTACTATTCCAATCACTAAGCATAATTTCATTGTAAAGGATATCGCTGACTTAGCCGATACCTTGCGCTTGGCATTTGAGATTGCGGGCAGTGGCAGAAAAGGTCCCGTCCTTGTGGACATCCCAAAAGACATTACCGCAGCAAAGTGCGAATATACACGCGCCGACGCTTCCGAAGCCGATAAGCCGCTCACTCTAAACGGTGAACTGTTGGACAAGATAGCGGAGCTTATCGCACTGTCCGAAAAGCCCTACATCTACGCGGGCGGCGGAGTTATTTCCTCAAACGCAGAGGATGAGCTTAAAAAGTTTGCGGAGCTTTGCGACGCTCCTGTTTCCTGCTCGCTTATGGGTCAGGGCGCTTACGATCAGACCGATCGCCGCTACATCGGTATGCTTGGTATGCACGGCACTGTCAAGGCGGCTGCCGCACTAAACGATTGCGACCTGTTCATAGGCATAGGCACACGTTTCTCCGACAGAGTTATCGGCGACCCTACCGTATTCGGCAAGAATGCCAGAATTATCCATATCGACATAGACCCCGCTGAATTCAACAAAAACATTGAGGCGTATACCGCCGTACAGGGCGATGTCAAGATGGTGCTCAGCGAGTTGTGTAAGCGCGTTGTTCCCAAACAAAACGTCTGGACCGACAAGATGATCTTAATGAATTTCGGCGAACCCATTCAGCATGGTACGGAGGAATTCCCGGTTACCCCGCAGGAGCTCATCGAAAAGTTGGACGAACTGACGGACGGTCGGGCGATCATTTCCACCGAGGTCGGTCAGAACCAGATGTGGGCGGCGCAGTACTACAAGTACAGACAGCCTCGCTCATTCATCTCTTCGGGCGGTTTGGGAACTATGGGCTTCGGACTTGGAGCGTCGCTCGGCGCTAAGGTCGGCTGTCCCGACAAGACCGTTGTCAACATAGCGGGCGACGGCAGCTTCGCTATGAACCTTAACGAGCTTATAACTGCATCCGCGCATAATATCCCGATAATCGAAATAGTTATTAACAACAACGTTCTCGGCATGGTACGCCAGTGGCAGCGACTGTTCTACGAAAAGCACTTCTCACAGACTACGCTCGACAACCGTCACATAGATTATGTAAAGCTTGGTGAGAGCTTCAATATACAGACGTTTGTTATCGCGAAAACGGAGGATATTGAGCCTGTACTGAAAAAAGCATTGGATATCTCGAAAACCGCACCGTGTATGATCGAGGTCAGAATCGATCGCGACATCAACGTGTTGCCGATGATCCCCGCGGGCAAGCCTGTCGTTGACCCGATCACCGAGATAGATTTGGAGGCGTAATTATGCAGGAATATGTATTATCCGTTAAGGTTGATAACAATAACGGCGTTCTGCTGCGTGTGGCGGGACTTTTCAGCAGACGCTGCTTCAATATCAAGAGCCTGAACGCCGCCGAGACCGAAGAACCGAACATCTCGCGGCTGACAATAGTTGTTGCGTGCGATCTGAGGGTGCTCGAGCAGATCAAAAATCAGCTTATGAAGCTGTACAACGTTCACGAGGTGAGAATTCTTGATGACGCGGTAACGCGCGAGCATATTCTTATCCGCGCGGGCAAGACATCCGAGGATCGTCACAAGATCATTGAAATCGCAAACCTCTACCGCGCAAAGCCCGTAGATGTTGGCGCGGACTCCATTATGCTGGAACTTACGGGCGAGCCTGTAAAGATCGACAGCTTTATCGACCTTCTGAAGCCGTTCGGCATAATTAAAATGGTGCGCTCGGGAATTACCGCTCTGGAGCGCGATTAAAAAAATCTTATGAAATGTACAAAAAAGTCTTGTAAGCGCCGTGCTGATTGGCGGATAGTATTTTATTGTCAACAGAAACGGCGTATATACATACGAAAACGGTAAATTTGAACGCTCCGACAAGCGGATTCGGAGCTTGGATACGCCCGGGTACACGGGCGACGCGCTGAATACGCTTGACGACATTGACTACGACGCGGCGGTGGCTTCAATGATAACGACCGAGAAAGCCTCACAGCTTGAAAGGAAACAATATGAAAAAAGTTCTTAAGGCAATAAAAATATTATTTGTTACCGTTGCCGCGTTGATCATCGTGATACTTGGAGCTCATGTGATCGGCAGGATCGTCAACAGCAAGGTTCCCGAGGGCGGTATCAACGAGTCTATGTATGTCGACATAAACGGCACAAAGCAGTGGATAAACATATACGGAGAAAACATTGAAAATCCCGTACTTCTTTATCTGCACGGCGGACCCGGCTCGTCAACGAGCGATATCGACTACGCTTTTACGCGGAAATGGGCTGATGTGTATACCGTAGTGACCTGGGATCAGCGCAACTGCGGCAAAAGCTATGACGCCTCCCAAAACGATATACCGCTTACAAAGGCTTTGTTATTGGAGGACGGAAAAGAGTTATCCGAATTTCTGATCAATCATTTAAACAAAGATAAGATCACAATCCTAGGGCATTCTTGGGGATCGTTTTACGGAGCAAATCTTGTTCTCGAATATCCCGAATTGTACGAATGCTTTATCGGAACAGGACAGCTTGTTGATATGGTTGAAAATGAGATCGCCTTCAAAGAAGAAGCGACCGCTTGGGCAAACGGCGACGAAGAGGCAATGGCTCTTGTCGACAAGCTTACGCCCGATAACAATACAATAGATCATATAACGGCTCGCAATGAGCTGATGAGCAGGTATGGCTATGATATGATGGTCGACGGCTCGGATTATAATTTGTATACGACTATCTTGTTCAATCCCCATTATACGGTATTTGACTGGATAAGATATTTTCAAAGGGATATGAGAGTTTATCTGGATTTTTTAAATTCGGAGGAGATGAGTTCTTTTTCATTAAAGGATAAGTTCAACTATAAAGTTCCTTATTACAATATCAACGGCGACAAGGATTATCAGACAAATTATAAGCTGGCTCAAAAATACTTTGACAGCGTGCAGGCTCCTTATAAAGAAATGTTTATAATGGAGGATACGACGCACGGACTTCTTGAATCCAAATCGGAGGATTTTTCGGTAATTTTACATAAGATTGCCGAGATCGAAAGCACATAATAAACCAAATAGAAGAAAGGACGGTTGATATGAACATTCTGCACCTAAAATATGCGGTCGAGGTCGCAAAAACACAATCGATCAGCAAGGCGGCGGAGAACCTGTACATGGGTCAGCCGAACCTTTCACGCGCGATAAAGGAGCTCGAGGAATCGCTTGGGATAACCATTTTCAGGCGCACCTCAAAAGGAATCACCACCACTCCGGACGGAGACGAGTTCCTGCGGCGGGCACGGCGTATCGTATCGCAGGTCGACGAGGTGGAAGAAATATACCGCAACGGGAAAACCCATAAGCAATCGTTTTCGATATGCGTTCCGCGCGCGAGCTACTTCTCGGTAGCCATGGCAGAATTTTCCAGGCACATCTCGCTTGACGAGCCCGCGGAGATATTCTACAAGGAGACCAACTCCATGCGGACAATAACCAACGTCACTCGCGGAGACTTCAATCTCGGCATAGTTCGTTATCAAGCAGCATTCGAAAAATATTTTGTGGAAATGTTCGGAGAGAAAAAGCTCGAATATGATACTGTCGCCGAGTTTACTTACCGTATGGCGGTAAAAAGGAACAGCCCGCTCGCTACAAAAGAAAATATTTCCATCGAGGACCTGAAGGACTATATAGAAATTACTCATGGGGATCCTTACGTTCCTTCCCTGCCGCTGATCGACGTAAAAAAAGCGGAACTTTCGGAGCATGTCGACAAGCGCATTTATGTTTTCGAGCGCGCTACACAGTTTATGCTGCTTGGGAACGTTCCAAATACCTTTATGTGGATGTCGCCCGTACCGCAGTCGCTGCTGGATAATTACGGTCTGGTCATGCGTAAATGTCCGCAGTACACAAAGCCATATAAGGACGTGCTGATCTACCGCAAGGACTACAAGCTCTCGGAGCTTGACAAGCAGTTTATTACCGATGTGTGCAACGCTAAGCACAAATGCTTTCCATAATTTTTCCGAAATCTATGGAAATCTTTTTCGATTTCAGCATTATTCCCCTATGTGATAGGTTGATAACGTGTATGCGGAATTTACATTTCACTTATCACGGGGAATATGTTAAAATATTAACAAGGAAGAAATTCGGGATTTTTATTGCAAAAACGCGAATTTCCGCCAAGTATTAAAAGGTAAAAAAGCATACCCGAAGGTCTATGCCCCGCTTGACATTTCAGAGGACGCTTTCATTTAGAATGACGATTCTCTATTTTAAAGCCCGCGCAGGATAAAAGAGGTATGCAGAAAACCAAACATATATCATTAAAGGAGAAGATGACTATGAATCACGAAATCGTTGACAGCGCAAAGTCCTTTGATGCTGCGCTCGAGAGAGTAAGGGCGGCACAGGCGAAGTTCGCCGAGTACACTCAGGAGCAGGTCGACAAGATCTTCCTAGCTGCCGCTTCCGCTGCCAATAAGCAGAGAATTCCGCTTGCGAAAATGGCTGTTGAAGAAACGGGAATGGGTATCGTAGAGGATAAGGTTATCAAAAATAACTACGCTTCCGAACACATCTACAACGCGTACAAGGACGTTAAGACCTGCGGCGTTATTGAGGAGGATCCGAGCTACGGCATCACAAAAATTGCGGAGCCTATCGGAGTTATAGGTGCTGTTATCCCGACGACCAACCCCACATCTACCGCTATCTTCAAATGTCTTGTCTGCCTGAAAACCAGAAACGGTATCATTATCAGTCCGCACCCCCGCGCAAAGAACTGCACCATTGAAGCGGCTAAGATCGTTTACGAAGCTGCTGTCAAGGCAGGCGCTCCCGAGGACATCATCTCGTGGATCGACGTTCCCTCGCTTGACCTTACAAACCAGCTTATGAAAGAGGTTGACCTTATCCTTGCGACTGGCGGTCCCGGCATGGTCAAGTCCGCTTACTCCTCGGGCACTCCCGCACTCGGCGTAGGCGCGGGCAACGCTTCCGCTATTATTGATCCGTCTGCGGATATCATCAACGCCGTAAACTCTATCATCCACTCCAAGACGTTCGATAACGGTATGATCTGCGCGACCGAGCAGACCGTTATCGCCGACAAGAAGATATACAACGACGTAAAGAAAGAGTTCATCAAGAGAGGCTGCTATTTCCTCAAGCCCGACGAGGCTCAGAAAATACGCAAGACATTGCTTATCAACGGCGCTCTGAACGCTAAGGTAGTAGGTCAGCGCCCCGTAACTATTGCGAAAATGGCAGGCTTTGAGGTTCCCGAGGAGACAAAGGTGCTCATCGGCGAGGCTACCTCTACCGATCGCGAGGAGGCTTTCGGTCACGAGAAGCTTACTACTATCCTCGGTATGTACAAGTCCGAGAACTTTGACAACGCACTCGATATCGCCGATACCCTGCTGCACAACAACGGCGGTCTAGGTCACACCTCCGTACTGTGGATCAATCCCGCGGAGAGAGAGAAGCTGCTCAAGTTCTCACACAGAATGAAGACCTGCCGTCTTATCATCAACACCCCGTCGTCTCTCGGCGGTATCGGCGATCTGTATAACTTTAAGTTCGCTCCTTCGCTTACGCTGGGCTGCGGCTCGTGGGGCGGCAACTCCGTTTCCGAAAACGTTGGAGTAAAGCATCTTTTAAATATCAAGACCGTTGCCGAGAGGAGAGAGAATATGCTGTGGTTCCGTGCGCCCGAAAAGGTTTATATCAAGAAAGGTTGTCTGCCTGTCGCTCTTAAGGAGCTTAAGGATGTAATGGGCAAGAAGAGAGCGTTTGTCGTTACCGACAGCTTTATGTTCAAGAGCGGCTTTACAAAGCACATCACCGACAGACTTGAAGAAATGGGCATTACATACACAATCTTCTCCGACGTAGAGCCCGATCCTTCTCTGAAGTCCGCACAGATGGGTGCGGAGGCAATGCGCAAGTTCGAACCCGACTGCATTATCGCAATGGGCGGCGGCTCGGCAATGGACGCAGGCAAGATCATGTGGGTACTGTACGAGCATCCCGAGGCTGACTTCCAGGATATGGCTATGCGCTTTATTGATATCCGCAAGAGAGTTTACACATTCCCGAAGATGGGTGAAAAGGCTTACTTTATTGCTGTTCCTACCTCCGCGGGTACGGGCTCCGAGGTTACTCCGTTCGCGGTTATCACCGATCAGGATACCGGCGTTAAGTATCCTCTGGCTGACTATCAGCTTATGCCGAATATGGCTATCGTTGATCCCGATCTTATGGAAACAGGTCCTAAGGGGCTGACCTCCGCTTCCGGTATCGACGCTGTCACTCACGACCTGGAGGCTATTGCTTCCGTTATGGCTACCGACTACACTGACGGTCTGGCTAAGCAGTCGCTCAAGGTGATCTTCGATTATCTGCCGAGAGCTTATGATTCCGCGCCCTCGAGAGATGACGCGGGTAAGCCCGATCCCGTTGCACGCGAGAAAATGGCAAACGCGGCTACTATGGCGGGTATGGCGTTTGCGAACGCGTTCCTCGGCGTATGCCACTCCATGGCTCATAAGCTCGGTGCGTTCCACCACATTCCTCATGGCGTTGCGAACGCTCTGCTGATCGACGAGGTCATCCGCTTCAATTCCTCCGAGAAGCCTACCAAGATGGGTACGTTCTCGCAGTACGATCATCCGCACACTCTCGAGCGCTACGCCGAGGTAGCGGAATACCTCGGCTGCAAGGGCAAGACCAACGAGGAAAAGGTTGAGGCTCTTATAGCGAAGATCGACGAGCTGAAGGACTACATCGGCATCAAGAAGACTATCAAGGATTATGTTCCCGACGAGAAGGACTTCCTCGACAGACTTGACGCAATGGTAGAACAGGCATTCGACGATCAGTGCACGGGCGCTAACCCGAGATTCCCGCTTATGTCCGAGATCAAGCAGATGTATCTGAACGCTTACTACGGCAAGACAACAAAGCTTGTTTAATGCAGGATTAACGCGTTCGCCGAGGGGGAGGCTCTCCTCCCTTTCAAGAGCGCACACGATAAATAAATTACTTTAGGAGGAAAAGGCTATGTCCGATAGAATTATTGCCGTTCGTACACGTAAAACGGTCTACCGCGAGGGCGAAACCGCTGTAAAGGTTTTTGACAGCGACTTCGCGAAGTACGACGTTCTCAATGAGGCGCTCAATCAGGCGCGTGTTGAGGACATCGGCATCAACGTACCCAAGATCATCGAGGTAAAGACCGTCGAAGACGGAAAGTGGGCGATCGTTTCCGAGTTTATCCAGGGCAAGACGCTCGCGCAGTTAATGAAAGAAAATCCCGCAAAGAAGGACGAATATCTTGAGATGTTCGTTGACCTCCAAATGAAGATGCACTCCACCGTATGTCCCGGTCTTGCCAAGCTTAAGGACAAGATGAACCGTAAGATCAGCGAGGCAGATCTTGACGCTACCACACGCTATGAGCTGCACACAAGACTTGAGAGTATGCCCAAGCACAACAAGGTATGCCACGGTGATTTCAATCCCGAGAACATCATCGTAAAGGACGACGGCACACCATACATTCTCGACTGGAGCCACGCTACACAGGGCAATGCTTCCGCAGACGTTGCGAGAACGTATCTGCTGTTCTGGCTGAGCGGTGATATTGACCTCGCGGAGAAGTATATGGATATGTTCTGCCGCAAGAGCGATACCGCTAAGCAGTACATCCAGAAGTGGTTGCCGATCGTTGCCGCTTCGCAGTCAGTAAAGGGCAAGCAGGAGGAACGTGAGTTCCTGCTTGGCTGGGTCAATGTAGTTGAATATGATTGATATTTTTGGAGGTTTATTATGAAAGTTACAGTATGTATCGGCAGTTCCTGCCACCTCAAGGGCTCAAGACGCGTTGTTGAGGGGCTTCAGTACCTCATTGGCGAAAACAATCTTAAAGATAAGGTTGAGCTTGGCGGAACGTTTTGCATGAACAACTGCCAGAACGGCGTTTGCGTGACTATCGATGACAAGAGTTTCTCCGTGTCTCCCGATACAGTAGACGATTTCTTCAAGACCGAAATCCTCGCAAAGGTTTGATTTTTGACACAGAACCTGTCCACATAGCTGTTCTGCGGCTTTCGGCAAATTTTCGGGCTGGGCGGACAGGTTCGTAATACCCGACGTATTCCCGCTGCAGCGAATTGCAGCGGGATATTCGGGGATATACGGGAAATGCTCTCCCCTGCCCTTTTTATGACATTAAAATTTGTTTTAAGGAGTTTTACTATGGCAGAATTTTTGAAGCTAAAAAAATCCAATTGCAAAAACTGTTATAAATGTATCAGGCATTGTCCTGTAAAATCTATAAGATTTTCGGGAAATCAGGCTAATATTGTCGGCGACGAGTGCATTCTCTGCGGACAATGCTTTGTTGTCTGCCCGCAGAACGCAAAGGAGATTACCGACAGCACTGAACGAGTAAAGTACTTTATCAGCTCGGGCGAAAAGGTGTACGCATCTGTCGCGCCCTCGTTCATCGCGAACTATGACGGCGCTGGTATCGAAGCGCTCACAAAAGCGCTCAAGGAGCTAGGTTTCGCGGGCGCGGAGGAAACCGCTGTCGGTGCAACGATAGTAAAAACCGAATACGAGCGTCTTATCCGCGAGGACAAGCGCGACGTGCTCATCTCCTCGTGCTGCAACTCCATCAACCTTCTTATTCAAAAGTACTACCCCGAGGCGCTGGAATATCTCGCTGATGTGCTCTCGCCTATGCAGGCGCACTGTCAGGACCTGAAAAAGCGTTATCCCGGATGCAAGACCGTATTTATCGGTCCGTGCGTTTCCAAAAAGGAGGAGGCTGCGCGATATGCCGACTACACCGACGACGTGCTGACCTTCGAGGAGCTTACGAACTGGCTCAATGACGCAGGTGTGAAAATTGACAAGAATATGGATTCCAATAATCAGAGCCGCGCGAGACTATTCCCGACTACGGGCGGTATTCTCCGCACAATGGCGGAGCGCGACCCGAATTATACATATCTTGCGTTCGACGGAATGGATAACGTCAAGGAGGCTCTCGAAGAAATACTTGACGGCAAGCTCCACAACTGCTTTATCGAGATGTCCGCTTGCGCGGGAAGCTGCGCTAACGGTCCCGTTATGGAGAAGTACAAGAAGTCTCCCGTTGCGTCTGCTATGGCGATAAACAAGTACGCGGGCAGAGAGGATTTCGTTGTCAGCCAGCCCGACAAGACGGAGCTGCATAAGAAGATGACGATGCTCGATACCAAGGCGGCTGTGCCTACTGAGACCGAAATTTCGGCTATCCTCCGCAGAATGGGCAAAATGCGCCCCGAACAGGAACTAAATTGCGGTTCGTGCGGTTACAACACCTGCCGCGAAAAGGCTATCGCTATTTACCGCGGCAAGGCGGATATCTCAATGTGTCTGCCGTTCCTCAAGGACAAGGCGGAAAGTTTCTCCGACAACATCATCTCGAACACTCCGAACGCTATTATCGCGCTGAATGAAAATCTTGAAATTCAGCAGATCAACAAGGCAGCGCTGAAGCTTATGAATATTGGTCACGCATCCGACGTTATGGGCGAGCAGGTCATCCGTATCCTTGATCCTACCGTGTTTATGGAGGTAATGGAAAGTAACAGACCCGTCCGCGACGAGCGAAAGTACCTCACCGAATATGACAAGTATGTTGAACAGACGGTAATTTACGATTCGGAATACCGCATCATAATCTGCCTTATGCGCGACGTTACCGAAGAAGAAAAGGCAAAGGTGCGCAAGGAGAATGTTGGCAGAACCACCGCGGATATCGCCGACAAGGTCGTTGAAAACCAGATGAGAATAGTACAAGAGATAGCTTCGCTTCTGGGCGAGACCGCCGCTGAAACGAAGGTTGCACTGATGAAACTGAAGGAGTCGATCAACGATGAATAATCTATGCGCCGATATAGGCTGGAAAAGCCTTAACCATGTGGGAGAACAGCTCTGCGGCGACCATATCGAGATAATCGAAATGGACGACGATTCTACGGTTCTGGTGCTGGCGGACGGCTTGGGGAGCGGCGTTAAGGCGTCCATTCTCTCAACGCTCACCTCAAAGATCATCGCCACAATGACCTCGCAGGGCATTTCTCTGGAGGAGTGCGTAAAGACTATCGCCGCTACCCTGCCGATATGCAAAGTGCGCGAGGTCGCGTATTCCACCTTTACGATCATTCGCCTTATCAACAACGAGGAGGCGGAGATCATATGCTACGACAACCCCGACGTTATTATGTACCGTGACGGCAAACAATACGATTATCATCTTCAGGAGCTGAATATCGAGGGCAAAATCATTCATAAGGCGCGCGTTAAATTACAAGAGAACGATACGTTTATCGCAATGAGCGACGGCTGTATTCACGCGGGTGTGGGAATGTCTCTGAATTTCGGCTGGGAGCGCAAGGATATCGCGGAGTTTATGGAGTCGCTGACCGACGTCGGATTTACCGCGAAAACGCTGTCGACGGTGTTGACGGACGAGTGCCTGAAGCTATACGGAGGCAATCCCGGTGACGACACGACAGCTATGACCGTGCGTATCCGCGCGAGACAGCAGATGAATCTAATGATAGGTCCTCCCTCAGACAGAAACGACTGCGACAAGATGGTCTCGCTGTTCCTCTCAAAAGGCGGCAAGCGTATCGTCTGTGGAGGTACAACATCTACGATCGTGTCTCAGCACCTCGGAAAGCCGATAATCCCAAACATAAACTACTTCGACCCCGAGATACCGCCTACAGCGACTATCGAGGGAATAGATCTCGTTACCGAGGGCGTGATCACGATCAACCGTGTAAACGAATACGCTAAGGATTATCTTGAGAACAACGAGAGCTACAAGCAGTGGAATTACAAGCAGGACGGCGCGGCGTTGATCTCGCGTATGCTGTTTGAGGAAGCGACGGACATCAACTTCTACGTCGGCAGAGCGGTAAACCCCGCACATCAGAACCCCAATCTGCCGATCAACTTCAACATAAAAATGCAGCTTGTAAACGAGCTGTCCGAAAGCCTTAAGAAAATGGGCAAAAAGATAAAGGTAAACTATTTCTAAGGAGAAACCGATATGGAGCACAAAACCGACTATATTTACGATAAGAACGGCAAGCTCATCTACAAATTCGACACCAAGGTGCAGTACATCAAATATAAGGTGCTGCGCGAGGTGGCGCGCGAGGCATGGGCGGGAACGCTCTTTGAAAACGTTCTGGATATCCCGAAGATGATCGTTCCCGGCAAGGAGCCGACTATGCGCTGCTGTGTTTACAAGGAGCGCGCGATACTCGGCGAGCGCGTTAAGATCGCAATGGGTGGCGACAAGAACAACCCCAATGTTATCGAGGTGATAGAGACCGCCTGCGACGAATGTCCTATGGGCGGCTACGAGGTAACGAACGCATGCCGCGGCTGTCTTGCGCACCGCTGTATGGACTCGTGCCGCAAGGGCGCGATCTCGTTCGATCACAACCAGAAAGCGCATATCGACAAGAGCAAGTGCGTTGAATGCGGACTGTGCGCTAAGAGCTGCCCCTACACCGCGATAATGAACTTCAAGCGCCCGTGCATGAGCGCCTGCAAGGTAAACGCTATCTCGATGAACGAGGACAAGGCGGCGAAGATCGACAACGACAAGTGCATTTCCTGCGGCGCGTGCGTTTATCAGTGCCCATTTGGAGCGATCACTGATAAGTCGTTCATTATCAACGTCATTGATATGATCCAAAGGAGCGAACAGAACAAAAAGTACAAGGTGTATGCGCTTGTAGCGCCCGCTATCGGCTCGCAGTATGCTTACGCTAAGCTGGGGCAGGTCATATCGGGTATCAAGGAGCTTGGCTTCTATACTGTTATCGAGGCGGCACTGGGCGCGGATATGGTTGCATATATGGAGAGTAAGGAGCTTGCGGAAAGCGGCGACTACCTGACATCGAGCTGCTGCCCCGCATTCGTGGACTACATTCACAAGAACTTCCCGAATATGGTAGACCATATCTCGCACAACCTCTCCCCTATGGCTACTATCGCAAGATATATCAAATCCACCGACCCCGAGGCGAAGATAGTGTTTATCGGTCCGTGCACGGCTAAGAAGATGGAGTTTCAGAAGGAGACCGTGCGGCCGTATATCGACAGCGTTATCACGTTTGAGGAGCTTCAGGCTCTGTTCGACAGCAAGGATATCGATATCCGCGAGCTGGACGAGGATCTTCTTGAAAACGCGTCTTACTATGGACGTATTTTCGCGAGAAGCGGCGGTTTGGCTGACGCGGTTCAGCAGGCTCTCAAGGAGCAGAATCTCGGCGACTTCGAGCTTAAAGCGGTTTCCTGCGACGGAATTGAAGCGTGCAAAATGGCGCTGCTCAAGAAGAGCAAGGGCGCTCTCGACGCGAACTTCATCGAGGGTATGGCGTGCGTCGGCGGCTGTATAGGCGGCGCGGGCTGTCTTACCCATGGAGAGAAGAACAAAGCCGAGGTCGACAAATATGGCAAGGAGGCTATCGAGAAAACCATTTCCGAAGCTATCAGCCTTGTTAAGCTGCCCGAGGAGCAGCATAACTAGAAACAAAAAAATTATCGGGGATATCGCTATCCCCGATTTTTTATGTGTGTTTATTATTGTCGATCAATTCTCTGTTTTCTGTTCGGTTTCCTTTTAATTCTCAATAGTCCGATAAAATCATCAAACAAAGACTCGTCTGTTGGCTCAAACATCAACCATTTCCCGTCGTGACAAGTTTTTGCTTCATCATAAATTCTTTGAACTTCCTTTGAATAATCTTCCCTGTTTTCTTCAAATTTTAAGCGTTCATCTTTTCCTAAAATAATCATAAACCCTACACAGTTTTCTCTTGCATACAAAGCACATAGAGTTTTGCCGCCTCGACGATATTTGTATTCATATGTCCATGCTTTGCCACCTTTATCCCACAAACGATCCATATCATATTTTTCATCAACTAAAGCGCACAATTTATCCCATATCTCATATAAAGATTTTCCAACTAAAGCTATCATTTGATCTGTATCAGGTATTACATCAAGCATAATAATCTCCTTATAACATCCATTCGACCGTTTCGCTTATTGGCTTTCTCGGTCTCGGCGCTGGCGATTCGGAGGCATAGCCTACCGCAAGCGCCGCGAAAAGCTCGCCGTCCGTATTCAGCCACTCGTTAAGCTCGGGCTGCGCGAAAAACGTATTACACACCCACAGACTGCCGAGCTTGAGCTCAACCGCCGCAAGCGACATATTCTGTACCGCAGCGCCTATTGACTGCGCGTTGCATATCTCGTAAACGCGCTCATCGACCGATAATGTCCGCGAAAGTTCCGCGCCTAGTGTGTTCACGACGAATATCACCGCCGCTGACTGCCTCATAACCTTTAAGGTGTTCTCCGCGTCCGCGAGATTTCCCGCGCTTGTCGGGAGGAAAGGCTTGTGTTTTTCGCGTTCCAGACCGCGCTCCATAACCGAAAGAGCGTCCTGCTTTGCGCTTCCAGTAACAACAACGTATTTCCACGGCTGACGGTTTTTTGCCGAGGGCGCGCACATTCCCGCCGCGATTATCTTCTCCAACATTTCGCGCGGCACTTCCCTGCCGTCATATTTGCGGATACTTCGGCGATCTTTGATCTCCTTTATCATTTCAGCTCGTCCTCGGGCATATCGACTTCCTTTGCGACGAGCAGCTGCTTTTCAACATTCGACGCCCCTGCCATTGCGATAATATCGAACGCACAGCCCAAAATCAACGAAATACCGAGCAATATAGAAGTGACCTTATCCGAATAATTGCCGTAGTTAATGCCGATAAATATGCCGATAGCCACTATCGCCAGCATAGGGATAAGCATTATATACCACTTTTTAAAACCCGCCTTCTTCACCGCGAACATACTCGGTATCTTAACAACGCCGAAGATACCCGCGAAAATTCCCGCTATTATCGTGAAAAAGACCTTAATGTGCTCGGTCAGAAAGATCAGCAGCGCGCCAGCGACAACGCCGAGCACCGACGTGATTATCACCGCCGCTCCACCGCTCTTATCCTTTTTAACAGCCCACACCAGAAACGTGATTATTCCATAAGCCGCCGCGATAATACCGAGTATCTTTATCAGCATTACCACGAGGTTTGAACTGAAAATTATCATAAACAGTCCGCCGGCTAACTCAAGCATAGCAAGCAGCACAAGATTTCTCCTGATACCCTTTAATACGTCCAGATCCATTTTTCTCCTCCCAAGTTTTGGTCTGTTTTAATTATAACCCTTTTTTAAGCTGTTGTCAAGCACTATGGACAATTTTGAGAAATTTACAAGTTTTTTTATAAACCCCTTGACAAACATATGAAAAAAGTGTATAATATTATAGTCATGGAAGCGTATCGAAGTGGTCATAACGGGACTGACTCGAAATCAGTTGTACCTCACGGTACCGTGGGTTCGAATCCCACCGCTTCCGCCAACTAAATGTTACCAAAAAGATATCATGCCCGCAAACGGCTGTGTAAAGCTATTTGCGGGCATAAATCTTGTGAAAAACAGGATTTACCGTCCACGAATATTTTCAACACGAAAATGGACTTGAATCCCCCTGCAAAACTTTCTTGGTTGAAATTGGATATTTTGACGAGAAGCCCTGTGAGTGATTTTTCAATTTCGAGGAATCAATCATAGGGCTTTTTTGTTTTCAGAACCTTGACAAAAAAGATACGGACGGGATTTAAACCCTTTTAGCTACAAAATTTTTGCCGATGAATTTGTGCAACTTGCACAAAGTGCCTGTGACAATCTCTTGAGAGTGATATGCCCCCTGTCAAGCAGACAGAGTAAAAAACAAAAGAAATTTTGAAAAGTTTGTGGAAATTCACCAACTCTATATGGCGTTGGTGAATTTTTTTAGATGGCAAATGCAGCGTGAAATTCCATTGGTGTCATACATCTGAGCCGTTTTTGGTAACGCTTTGTATTATAAAAATTTATGTAATTTTCAATTGCCGAAATCAGGTTGTCAGCAGAATTGAATTTCCGAGGATAATACATCTCGGACTTTAGGATACCCCAAAAACCTTCCATTGAACCGTTGTCGCGATCCGAAAAAGGATTGTGGCATTTTTTTCGACACTATTCCATATACTTCCCGATAAAATAACAAAATATAAAAAATCAACAAAAGGTTTAGGCACAGCCCGATTACAAAGGCTGTGCCTTTTCTTTGTCGCAAAAGGTCATTATATAGCGTTTTACCGTTCCCGCGCCCCTCCCTCCGATCTTGAAATCCATAAAAAACATTTCAAGATTGGAGGATTACATAAAGATTATTAAGTATACGTTTGCGGACGGTACCGTTTCGGAGGTTGAGGTTAACAAAGCTATCGGCAGCCTCATTATAGAATATCGGCAGGACGAGGAAAACCTCTCGCGTAAAGAGCGTTATCACCGCTTTTCGGTCGAAAGTTCCGTATACGAGGGCAAAGAACTCAGCACGGGCGAAACTCCCGAAATAATTTTGCAGAGAAAAATCAACAGCAATCGCAACGAAGAACTTATCGATGCCGCAATGAATAGTCTGTCCAAAACTCAGCGTAGACGGCTTCTCATGCTGATTGGCGGACTTTCTTTGCGTAAGATTGGTCACCTCAAGGGAGTTAGCAGCTATTCAGTTGCCAAGTCAATTTGGGGAGCAAGAAAAATTTTTCTAAAGTTTTTCCGAATAGGGGTGTACAAAACGGGAGGTAAATTTCCATATAGTAGAGGGGTAAAATTCCCTTCTTGTGTTCTTTGAAAACTTAATGCAGTATTTCAGATACTTTCCCTTGCGCAGCCTTTATGGTTGAAAGCGAAAGGAGCATCCCGCCAAGACGTTCCCTATATCACAAGATCGGACAAGCACGGCACTTCGCCGGACTAGCCTCAGCTCAATATTATTCCGTAAGATGATTTCAACACGATATTGAACAGTTTCGCCAAAAAGCGCAAACATGATATAACCGAGCGATAAGGACAAGTTCCCGAGCCGTAGTGAAATATCCTGCTCTCGGCAATGATTTTTTCATTTATATCCGACTCATTCAACATCATATCTGCACCTGAGTTTCTGTAAAACAAGAACTCGCGGTCACCAGCCTCAAGCGTATGTACGGATGGATGCCAGCGTGGTGTTGGCAGTTCTGTCAGCAACAAGCCCCTCGGTATTGATACCGATATCCTCGACCGTTTCGCGAAGCTGCCATCCAAAAATATCATCGCCGATCTTACCGATAAACGCGGTATTGTAGCCCAGCCTGCAAAGCATTGCAAGCACATTGCACGGCGCACCGCCGAGGTTTGCTTCCATAATGCAATTTCCCTGCGGACTAAGTCCGCTTTCGGTAAAGTCTATAAGCAGCTCGCCCAGCGCACTTACATCGAATCTTGACATTGCTCCTCACCTCCAAATTTTTTTGTGTTTATTCAATATTCTGTTTTATTAAATGAATTTCAATCGGGCAGTAATCTCCCCACGTTTTTGGCAGAAGTATACCGCCATTCATCAACGCTGCGCCAGTGTAGACCTCTGTGCTTCCGGATATTTTGTATTTACACTCTGGGTCAAGCACCGCCTTTATTGCAATGCACTTCATATTCGGCTCTGTGCGGAAAACCATGCCGTGGATAAGCACCTCCGACATATCCTCCGAGGCATATTCCCAAAGCGCGATATTCTCCGTTGTCGGATTGCTCAGACGATAATATCTTCCGCCGTGAATAAGCGGATCGTATTTCTTAAAGCGTTTTATCTGCTCCGAAACGGCGTTTTTTTCCTCGTCGGAAAGCGTTCCGAGATCAAGCTCGTAGCCGAAGCTCCCCGCCATTGCGGTAACGGCTCTTGTTTCAATGGGAGTTATTCTGCCCGTCTGATGATTCGGCACGACCGAAACGTGCGAGCCTATCGTTGAAATCGGATAAATGAACGACGTTCCGTATTGTATTTTGGCGCGTTCAAAAGCATCGGTGTCGTCACTGCACCATATCTGCGGGCAGTAGTAAAGCATTCCCGCGTCAAAACGTCCGCCTCCGCCGCTGCACCCCTCAAACAGCACGTTAGGGAAATCCGTATTCAGCCGCTCGAACAGCTCATACAGTCCGAGAATATATCTGTGCGGAAGCTCGTCCTGTCTTTCCGCCGAAAGCTCTCCCGAATACCAGTCACATATGCTTCTGTTGGCGTCCCATTTTATATATGATATTTCGGCGCTTTTTAAGATCGCGGCAATAGAATCGTACAGATAATCGCGGACGTCCTTTCTTGACATATCCAGCACAAGCTGATAACGCCCGCGTGTCGGCTTGCGGTCGGGTATTTTTATCGCCCAATCGGGGTGTACGCGGTAAAGCTCGCTGTCTTCGGAGACCATTTCAGGTTCAAACCACAGTCCGAATTTCATTCCCAAAGCCTTGACCTTTTCGACTAGTGTCCCCAGCCCTCCCGGCAGCTTTTTCTCATTTACAAACCAATCTCCCAGCCCCGAGCAATCGCTGTCGCGCTTGCCGAACCAACCGTCGTCAAGAACGAGCATATCCGCTCCGAGCGCCGCCGCATTTTCCGCGATCGTCTGAATTTTATTTGCGTCAAAATCAAAATAAGTAGCCTCCCAGTTATTTATCAGCACGGGTCGCTCGGCAAGCTTATATTTTCCGCGGCATATGTTTTCTCTTATTACCTTATGGAAATTGTGGGACAGCTTGGAAAAACCGCTTCCGCTGTATGTCATAACCGCTTCCGGCGTATGGAAGCTCTCTCCGACGTTCAGCTTCCATCCGAAAAGCCGAGGATTTATTCCCATAACCGCTCTGGTCTGGTTCAGCTGATCAAGCTCTATTTGCGTCTGAAAACTTCCGCTGTATACGAGAAACGCGCCGTAACACTTGCCATACCGCTCGCCGCAGTCGGGAGAGCAGATGATGAATGACGGGTTCTGCTGATGACTTGACGCGCCGCGAATGTTGGAGCTCTCCTGTATTCCGTGAATGAGCGGAGCGCGTTCGGGCAGCCGTTCTAAGGTGTGTCTGCCTTGAAAGTGTATCCATTCCCAATTTCCGTATGGCACATCAAGACTAAAGCTTGCGGCTTTTTTCAGGAATATCGGGCTGTCGCCGTTGTTGCGTATCTCGGCGCTTCGGGTTATTATATCAAGTTCTTCAAGAACACCGTAGCGGAGTATTACCTCCGTATCCGTTGCGGTATCGCAAAGCGTTATTTCAAGCGTCTGCGCCTTTGTTTTTTCTGCGTGAACGGCAGGGAGACCGGGAATATCGTACTTCCCGTCTTTCACACAATATCCTTTGTAACGCAGATCAAGCGCCGTGCTTCCGTCAGCGTGAGTAACTTCAATGGCGGAAATACGAAAATCTCCCACACCGCCGCAAGGATATTCCAGCGGCATTGTGTCAAGGGAATATGTGCGGTCGTTATCTGCCTCGTAGATAGCTCCCGAAAAACCCACGTCGGGATATTCAAGCAAATATTCCATGTCGCACCCGGTTTTCCCGCCGTACCACAGGTGCTTTAACACCCCGAACCTATCAGCCTTTAGCTGATATTCGGTATTTCGCGTTGTAATGCTGAAATAACGCTCCTTTTCGTTGACGTTTATACCCATGAAATATGCTCCTTATCCGATAGTAAAGCTGTAATCTGTCAGATTTGCGTTCAGCGTCAGCTCACTGTCACCGCAGGTTCTTGTAATTGATATCTCGTCGCTGCCGGCGGTTACGGAAATGCTGCCGTCAAGTCCGAAAGCGGCATGAGAGTTTCTGAGCTCCATAAGCTCCTTCAGCTTCCGCACGACCTCTCTGTCCTGCTCCTTGTCAATATCCTCTGCCGAGTAATAATGACGGTTGATATCGCGTCCGTTTTTGGTGCGCTCCATAAGTTTGATATCGTTCTCTCCCGCCAGCAGCCCGACATAGTAGACCTGAGGAATACCCGGCGCGAAAAACTGTATCGCTCTCGCAAGCAGATACGCATTATCGTTATTCCCGAGCGCCGAATAGTAGGTAGTGTTGACCTGATAAATATCAAGATTGTTGTATGCCTCCGAGCTGTAAATTTTTTTAACGTTTGCTCCGCGGCTGTACATCTGCTCCTTGACGGTTTCTATCTCGTCGTCGGGAATAAGATCCTTTACGTCGACAATTCCTATGCCGTCGTGCGTGTCAAGGGTAGTAAACTGCTTCATCGGGCACATTTCGAGCCATTTCTTGAGATATTTTCCCGTATGATTGAACAGAGCGTGGAGAGTGATCACCGGAAGTGCAAAGTCGTATATCCAGAATCCCTTGTCGGCGATCTTCATCGGAATGGTATAGTGCTCATGAATTTCGGGAAGTATTTCACAGCCGTGTTCCGATACTGTTTTTTCGATATCGTATAGCAGATCCCATGTGTCGGGTTCAACAAAGAAACAATTTGTATCTGCCTTTTTTACCGCATACGCAAATGCGTCAAGCCGTATTATCGCCGCGCCGTGTCTGCACATATTCTCCAGCGTTTCCGTAATAAAACGCTTTGTAACATCTTTGGATACGTCAAGATCAATCTGTTCCTCGCAGAACGTACACCAAATCTTTTCTGTGCTGCCGTCCGCAAATTGCGCCTCGACATACGGCGCGCGAGGCTTTCTCTTGTAGATGAGATCGGTCTGCGCCTTTGTAGGCTCGCCGTTTTCCCAGAAATCTTTGTAGCGGATAAACATATCCTTGTACGGCGAAGCGTCCTTATTTTTCAGAAAATCACGGTAAAATTCCGACTGAGCGGAAATGTGGTTTACCATGAAATCAAACATCAGATAGTAATCATCGCCGAGCCGCATAATATCATCAAAGCTGCCGAAGTTCTCGTCCACCGTATCGTATCTTATCGGTGCAAAGCCCCTGTCGGCGGAAGACGGATAAAACGGAAGTATATGTATTCCGCCGACGGCTTTCCGGTAATGCTTGTTTATAATTTTATGCAGCTCGCCGAGGTTCTTTCCCATACTGTCGGCATAGGTAATCAGCATTATTTTGTTGCATAATTTCATAATGTATTATCCTTTCACCGCACCGTTTGCGATACCGCCTATGATCTGCTTCTGGCAGAATATGTAGAAAATAAGAATAGGGATAAGCGCCAACAGATACGAAGCGAACGCAAGGTTGTAATTTGTTCCGAATTGCGTCTGGAAATTAAGTTGCGCAAGCGGCAGCGTTGTATTTTCCGAGCCGGACATTATTACAAGCGGAGTCATAACGTCGTTCCATGTACCGAGGGCTGTCAGCACCGCTACCGTTGCGTGCATGGGCTTCATCATCGGGAAGATTATCGTCCAATATGTTCTCCATGTTGAAGCGCCGTCAATACTTGCTGCTTCCTCCATGGCAAGGGGAATATTTTTTAAGTACCCCGAATACAGCATGATGTTCATCGGCATATAGAATACCACATAAAGTATTATAACGCCGAACATATTGTCAATACCCAGTATAGCGGTCTGCTTAACGAGCGGCATCATCAGTATCGCGAAAGGTACGAACATTCCGCTTACGATATAGAAATAAATGAACTTGAAGCTCTTGTGACGCGTCATTGCTCTGCCTATCGCGTAACCTGCCATTGAGTGAATGATCAGTGCCAGAAGTATAGTCGCGCCCGTAATAATCACGCTGTTGAGCAGGGATATTCCGAAGTTCGTTACACGCATTGCCTCGGCAAAATTATCAAGGCTGAATGTCTTGGGAAAACTCAACGCGCCCATAGCGTCGTTTGTCATTTCAGCCGGCGATTTCAGAGCGATAATGACTGTCATGTACAGCGGGAATATGACAGTAAGGCACCCGATAAACAGTACTATCGTCAGGGGAATGTTTATATGATTATCTTTCTTTATCTTCGCGGGCTTTTTGGTTTTGGCAATATCTGTTCCGCTCATAACTGTTCCTCCTTCTTACTTGTCATTTTCATCTGAATTACTGAGATAGTAACGATAACCACAAAGAACAATACTGCGTTGGCACTCTGGAATCCGAATTGCCCACCGTCCATTCCGTTGCGGTATATAAGATAGGAAATAGATTCTGTGCTTTGTGCGGGTCCGCCCTTTGTCAAGGATACGATCTGATCGAATACCATAAGCATATTCTTGGTGCTGAGGACGAGATTTATTGACAGGAACGGTACTAACATAGGCAGCGTGAGCTTTATAAACGTCTGCCACTTATTTGCGCCGTCAATGCTGCTCGCCTCGTAAATATCCGCGGGGATCGTCTGTAATCCGGAAATATAAATGATCGTGTTCATTGCGACGGACTGCCAGACCCCGACTATCAGCACGCCTACCCACGCCCAATCCTCGCTCGCAAGTATGCTGTTCTTCAGAAATCCGATATTGAGTGCGCTGCCCAGAGTAGGGATAATATAGGTAAACAGAAAGCTGAAAATATAACCCACAACAAGTCCGCCGAGAACGTTCGGAACAAAATACATTCCGCGAAGAAAACCTTTAGCTTTGATCTTGCTGTTCAGACCCATAGCAAGAAACAGAGAAATAAGATTTACCAGCACCGTTCCCGCGATAGCGTATTTGAATGTAAACAGATAAGATTGTCCTACTCTTGCGTCTTGGAAAAGGTCTATGTAATTTCGCAGACCTACAAAATCATAGCTGCCGTATCCGCGGTAATTGGTGAAGCTGTAAAATGCTCCCGTAATAAGAGGTATCGTATTGAATGCCACAAAGAGAATGAGCGCGGGCAATATCATTACGATATATGTTTTTGTTCGCGAAGAAAGTTTGTGTTTCATTGCTTTTCCTCCTCATATTTTCTTACCTTTTCAATAAGGTCGCGGTTATAGCGCTTCCATTCGTTATCAAAGCGTGTCAGGAACGTTTCACGGGCGTTTTCGCTGTTATCCATAAGATATGTCTGGATTATTGCGTCAACGCTCATTTCGCTCGGATAATGGTGATCGTGGAAGTCGGACATTCTGTCGTTTTCGATATAGTCCTTCATTCCGTCAAGCATTGATGGGAGAGTAAAATCACCGTTTTTACAAGGCACCGCATTCTGATCGTCAAGGTATATCTGAATGGTTTCGTCCTCGTACAGGAATTTCAGCACCTCGTATGCCGCTTCCTTATTCTTGCAGCCTTTCATTATCGAAAACTGGAGGTCGACGCCCGAATTCAGAACGTTGTCACTTTCGTTTTCATTGGCGGGGAAAGGGAATGAATCGATATTGATATCGGGATTTGTCTGTATTATTTGCGGTACGGCATAGCTGCCGATCGGATACATCGCCGATTCGCCCCTCGCGAATGCGGTACACGCGTCGTTATAGCTGTACGCATACGGGTTAGGCTCGGCATATTCAAGCAGAGCTTTGATTTTTTCCGCCACCTCGGGATACTCCTCCGAAAATGTTGTGTTTCCCGCATTGACCCGAGCGCAGGTATCGGCGGGCGACAAGCCTACCGCCAGAGCATTCCACGGAGCAAGACACGTCCATGTGTCCTTATACCCGAAATAAAGAGGATATATGTCCGTTTCCTCTTGTATCGTCTCACACAGCCCGGTAAACTCGCTCCATGTATGCGGAATCTCCCATCCGTATCTGTTGAAGATGTCCTTGTTGTACAGAATTCCCGCACAGTTGGCCGCATAAGGAAGCGCGTAAACTCCGTCCTGCGGAATAAATTCAAGGTCTTTTTCGATCTGCATATATGAGGATTTGATCTCGGGCAGAAGGTCAAAATCTGATATATCCTCAAACAATCCCGCGTCAAGGAAGTCTGAGTAGTTTATATCACCGCCGATACCGACAATGTCGGGGTAATCCTCTTTAATAAGCCGTGTTTTGAGCACTGTCATCGCTTCGTTTGGCGATTCGATAGTCAGATGAATATCATCATGAGTTTCGTTGAAGCGCTGCTCCATCTTCTCAAACGCCGCGACAGCCTCGGGCTTGTATTGCAGCATACGGATCTCGATCTTTCCCTCGCTGTCCGCACTCCCCGAACACCCCGACAACAGCATAACGGGCAGAGAAAACGCTGCAAGCGCCGCCGAAAGAAAATCTCGCTTTTTCATATATTCTGCCTCCTCATATATTGGATTTGATTTTGTGTTTTTATTATAACATATCTTAATGCTACTGTAAATAGCCGATTTCCACTTGTTTTATACCAAAATGGCACATATAACTTTATAACTGAAAATTACATTGCATTTTGGTATGTTTTGTGCTATAATGTAATTGTTGACAATTGCCGTCAGCAGCGGATACACATTTTAAGGAGTTGACATAAATGCAAGATCTGTCTTTCTCGATTTTCCCAACCGAAAATTTTGTCGATCTCGGGTTGTTTCAGTTCGGAAGAGAACGCTGTTCGCCGTCACATTCGTTCGGACCCGCAAAAAGAAATCACTTTCTTTTTCATTATGTAATTTCGGGTATGGGTGTGCTTATGGCTGATGACAGCAAAGGCGTGACCAGAACCTACCGTGTAAAAAGCAGAGACGGATTTCTTATTATGCCAAATCAGACCACGACCTATATTGCCGATAACGATATGCCATGGGAATATTGCTGGATCGAGTTTGACGGGCTGCGGGCTAAAGGCATACTTGAATCGGCGGGACTGGGTACAGACTCTCCGATATACCACGCGCGACATAACGATCTGCGCGAGGATATGGTCAGGGAGATGCTCTATATATCGGATAACTCCGCCTTGCCTCCTATTCATCTTATCGGGCATTTGTATCTTTTTCTAGACTATCTTATGCGTTCTTCGGCGTCAAAAATACTTCAAAGCGGAAGTAAGCTGCGTGATTTTTACATTCATGAGGCACTGGAATATATTGAGCATAATTTCCAAAACAATATTTCGGTCGAGGACATAGCCGCCGTCTGCGGACTTAACCGTAGTTACTTCGGAAAAATATTCAAGGAAGCCATAGGAAAAACTCCGCAGGAATTCCTGCTGTCATATCGAATGTCCAAAGCCGCCGAGCTTATGAAGCTGACTAAGTTGTCTATCGGTGATATCGGCGCGGCTGTCGGATACGCCAGTCCTTTGCATTTTTCAAGAGCCTTTAAAAATACTTACGGAGTTTCTCCCAGGGAATGGAGAAACACGAATAAAATAAAGCTTTAACATAGCCGTCTTAAACTACTTTAACAGAACATAAAAACGAAACGGTGAACATTTCGTTCACCGTTTCATTTTCCCGATTACTTCAGATTTTCGCCGAAAAAGTTCTCGAACTTATCAAACGGGATAATATCCGTCATGTCGCAGAGATCGGTGTGGATGGTGTTCGGAATAATCAAAAGCTCCTTATTTTCGGAAACGGGATTGCCGTTCATCATTGCGACGAACACATCCTTGCCGAAATAGCACGAGTGCGCCTTTTCACCGTGAATTATCAGCATCGCGCTGCGTATTTCGTTCGCATAACGCATCAGCGGCATATTAATAAACGACATACAGCCCGTTTTATTCCAGCCACCGTTGACAGCGCCGGAGAAGGAGCTTGGGCAGAAGCTGTTTCACAGAAATCGCAGCGGATTAAAGCTCACCGACGAGAGAATGCTGTTAAGACAGCGCACCGAGGACATACTTGATATGGTGGATAAAACAGCCGCCGAATTCGGTTCTTTGGACGAGATAAACGGCGGCAATATTTGTATAGGCTGCGCGGAATCGGAGCAGATCTGTCACCTCGCACGGTTAATTGGAGCGTTCAGGGAAAAATATCCCCTGATACGTTATCATCTTTCGAACGGAAGTACGGAACAGGTAACGGAAAAGCTGGACAAGGGGCTGCTTGATCTCGCGTTTATTGTCGAGCCGCCCGATCTGACTAAATACAATTATATCGAGACTCCGGTTGCCGACGTATGTGGCATAGTTATGCGGCGCGATAGTCCTCTTGTGCGTAAAAGGTCTATTCGTCCCGACAATCTGTATGGGCTGCCGCTTATCTGCTCGGAGCAGGCTGTGCGGATGGATATTCCGCGCTGGCGCGGCGAAAAAGCGGATATGTTGAACTTTTCGGGAACGGTAAATCGCTGCTACAACGGAGCAGTCTTTGTAAAAAATGGGCTTGGTTATATGCTTACCTTTGACGGTCTGGTCAACACGGAAAAAAAGAGCGGACTTTGTTTTCGTCCGCTTGAGCCTCCGATTGAAACTAAGATGTATATCATTTGGAAAAAATATCAGATGTTTACGCCTATCGCGGAACTGCTGCTTAATGATTTGAAGGACTATTTTTCCTGAATTGATGCTGGAGCTCGTTCAAAAAAACTTCCGCCGCCCTTGAAAACACCTGATACTTCTTCCAAATTATATTCAGCCCAACCTCGACCGCAGGTTCGAGCGGCTTAAAAACGAGCGTGCTGTTTTCGTATTCGGGAATTATTCCATCAAGGCAAAGCGCGCAGCCGACGTTTTCCTCCACCATTAGCGAGGCGTTGTACAGTAAATTATAAGTAGCGACAATATTCAATGTTTCGTATTCCCTGCCGAGCCAGCCCGAAAGCTCGTTGTGTGCCATAGACTGCCGCGAGGCGATAAGCGGTATATCGTTGAGATCGTCGGGAGTGATATGCTCTTTTTCGGCGAGCATATGACCGCGGAGCATAAGCAAGCCCCACCTATTTTTCGCGGGAAGTCTTATAAAATCATATTTCTTGATATCCGCGGGTTCTATCAGAATACCGAAGTCGAGCAGACCGCCGTCAAGGCGTTCGGTAACGTCGGCGGCGTTTCCGCTGAACAGGTGGAAATGCACTCCCGTATTCTTCGCTCTCACCGCTTCTGCGGCCTTTGAGATAATGCGGAAGCCCTCTGTCTCGCCTCCACCGATGTAAATATCACCGCTTACGTTCTCGGCTGATGAGATTATCTCCGCCTTTGTTTTCTCCATAAGCTCGATCATTTCCTCGGCACGCTTTCGTAATATCTGACCCTCCTCCGTGAGGGTTATTTTTCTGCTTCCGCGTATCAAGAGATGCTTACCGAGCTCCTGTTCAAGCTCAATAAGCGCCCTTGACAGCGGCGGCTGTGTCATGTGAAGTATCTCGGCGGCGCGGGTTATGTTCCCCTCCCTCGCGACTGTAAGAAAATATTGAAGTACACGTATGTCCATAGCCGACCTCCTTTTAATTCTTTAAATACAGTATAGCACATTGTTCGATACTTTTCAAGTATGATTTATCATTTAATGTATGTATTTGATATTTTTGCACAGCCGTTGTATAATGTAGAAAAGGAGATGATTTTATGACCGTGCAGGATGTTATTGACAGCTTCCGCGAAAGCGCGGAGAAAAGACTTGATAACGAGGATTTCGCAAAAAATCTTTTTCAGGATGCCATACGTGTCACAATGGAACTGAACAACAAATACCATACGCCTGAGGAAATTCGTGAAATAATGTCGGAACTTACGGGCAAAACAATCGACGATACGTTCAAAATGTTTCCGCCGTTTTACACTGATTTCGGGAAGAATATTACTATCGGCAAAAACGTGTTTATCAATTCTGGCTGTCACTTTCAGGATCAGGGCGGAATCGAGATCGGCGACGGATGTCTTATCGGGCACAATGTCGTGCTGGCGACGATAAATCACGACCTTTATCCCGAGAACAACCGAATAAATCACTACACGCCGATAAGGCTCGGAAAGAGCGTGTGGGTAGGCTCCAACTCAACGATTCTCCCCGGAGTTACTGTCGGAGATTGGGCGGTGATAGCAGCGGGGGCTGTGGTAACTCGCGACGTTCCGCCGCTGACGATAGTAGGCGGAGTTCCCGCAAAGGTTATAAGGACGATCGACCCAAAGGAGGAAAGACATGAAAAAACTGTGTAAAGTAATTCCGATAATTGCTTTGTCGCTCGCGCTGACTGCCTGTTCAAATGCGCCGACAAGCGTTCCCGCGCCGCCGCTTATATCCAATTCAAACATAAGCTCACCAACAACGGATAGTTCGAGTGAAAATTCAGCAAGCGGTATTTTGTCCGTTCCAACGGAAGATTCGACCGATATTGAAGCGGAAAGTTCGGCAAACAGTTCTTCCTATGAGCCGATAAATAATATTTTCTCCGATGAAACGGACAACTCGGCAAGCGGCACTCCCGAAAGTGATTCGGAGGTCACAAGCAATTCGTCCGTGAGCAGCCCGGACACAACCGAAAAACTGCCCGAAAACGAGCCTATAACAAAGGAGAACCCGGGAATGTTTGATTTTGATTCAAAAACAGTCACCCTGAACAGCGGCTATATAATGCCGATAAACGGACTTGGGACATACAGTCTTACAGGCGATACCTGCTTTGATTCGGTTACCGCGGCTCTGCAAAACGGAGTGCGGCTTATAAACACGGCGTATATGTACAGCAACGAGGAAGAGGTCGGCAGGGCGGTGCGCGATTCGGGCATTCCGCGCGGAGAGATATTCGTTATAACAAAGCTGTATCCCAATCAGTTTTCCGAACCCGAAAAGGCTATTGAGCAGGCGCTTGATAAGCTGGATATCGGCTACATTGATATGATGCTGCTCCACCACCCGGGCACGGACGACGTAAAGGCATACAAGGCTATGGAAAAGTACGTTGAAAGCGGAAAGGTACGCTCACTCGGTCTGTCGAATTGGTATGTTAAAGAGCTTGAGGATTTTCTTCCTCAGGTAACGATAAAGCCCGCTCTTGTGCAGAACGAGATACACCCGTATTATCCCGAAAACGACGTTATCCCGTATATTCAAAGCTTGGGAATAACGGTTCAGGGCTGGTATCCGCTCGGCGGCAGAGGTCACACCAAGGAAACGCTCGGCGACATGACCATTTCGGAGATCGCCGCCGTGCACGGTAAATCATCCGCGCAGGTCATTCTGCGCTGGAATTTGCAGAAAGGCGTTGTGGTGATCCCGGGCTCGAGCAATCCCGAGCACATTAAGGAAAACACGGAGCTGTACGATTTCAAGTTATCCGATGAGGAAATGGAGCTCATCAACGCTCTCGACCGCGGCGAAAAGCATGACTGGTATTGATTAATCGGAGGAATACACAATGAAAGTTTTAGGTATAAACGGCAGCGCACGCCGTGACGGAAACACCGCGATAATGATAAACACAGCTTTTGAGCTATTGAACGCGACGAGTATCGAAACAGAACTCGTGCAGCTCGGCGGAGATATTATTCAGCCGTGCAAGGCTTGCTGGGCGTGCGGAGGTCAAAGCGTCCCGTCAAAAACGGAGAAACGCAGATTTTCGCAAAACTTCTGAAATGTGCTGACTGCGGCTGGGGACTTCGGTATATCCACAACAACGCAACGGCTACCCGAAAGGAAAAAAAGTGCTTTTTCTGCACGACCTACAGCGAGAATGGAAAGGACAAGTGCTCACAGCACTACATACGATATGATGTGATATATGCCGTGGTGATTGGCAGACTGCAATACTGGATATCACAGGTGCACGAAAAGGACGACGGCGAGCTGCTGCAACGGTTACTGAAAAGCGGCGATAAGCAGCGTGAAAAAGAAAACGCGAGCGCCAAGAAAGAATTGGCGAGAACCGAAAAGCGGCTTCAAGAGCTGGACAACCTGTTCGCCAAGATGTACGAGGACAGAGCGAGAGAAGAGATTACCGAACGCAACTTCGCAATGCTCTCGGCGAAGTACCAAGAGGAGCGGTCGCAGCTTGAAAACAAAAAGCAGGAACTCCAAGCCAAACTGGACAAGTCGGCACATGACATAGACGGAGAGGATGGCAGCAGAACACAGGAGATTGAGATCTTCTACCGATTTGTCGGAAAGATCGATTAAAAAATCATATCCCACGCTTCTGATGAAAAAACTTCATAGGATGCGTTTTTATGCCTTTTTTTCAAATAACCACTTGACAAATCAATGTTGAAGTGATAAAATTTAATATGTATATATTAAAAATTTTCGGAGGTTTTTTATGAAATACGGAGAAATTGATTTTGATACCTACTTTAAGAATTATCCCGACAAAAACGGATATTTCGGCAAATACGGTGGCGCGTATATTCCCGATGAGCTGAAGAATGCAATGGACGAGATTACCGAGGCGTACTTCACAATCTGCAAGTCAAGCAAGTTCATCAACGAGCTGCGAAGAATACGCAAGGAATTCCAAGGTCGCCCCACGCCTATCTCCTATCTGGAGAGACTTTCGAGCAAGCTAGGTCATGTTCAGCTATACGTAAAGCGCGAGGATCTGAACCACACAGGCGCTCACAAACTCAACCACTGCATGGGCGAGGCTCTGCTGGCTAAGTATATGGGCAAGAAGAAAGTCATCGCCGAGACGGGTGCGGGTCAGCACGGTGTTGCTCTTGCGACCGCAGCGGCATACTTCGGTCTTGAGTGCGACATTTACATGGGCGCTGTCGACATCAAGAAACAGGCTCCCAACGTCGCAAGAATGAAGATACTCGGCGCGAACGTCGTGGAGGTCACGGACGGTCTGGCTACGCTGAAGGAGGCTGTTGACGCGGCGTTCGCGGCGTACAGCAGAGACTACAAGGACTGCATTTACTGCATAGGCTCGGTAGTGGGACCGCATCCGTTCCCAATGATGGTTCGCGATTTTCAAAGCGTTGTCGGCATTGAGGCTCGTGAACAGTTCCTCGAGATGACGGGCGAACTCCCGGACTCTATCGTTGCCTGCGTTGGCGGCGGCTCAAACGCTATGGGCTTTTTCTCGGGATTTCTGAACGATCCTGTTGATATTTACGGCGTTGAGCCGCTTGGCAGAGGTTCCGCTCTCGGCGACCACGCTGCAAGCTTGACATACGGCTCGGAGGGCATTATGCACGGCTTTAACAGCATTATGCTCAAGGACGAGAACGGTGACCCCGCGCCAGTTTACTCCGTAGCAAGCGGACTCGACTACCCGTCATCGGGACCCGAGCACGCGTTCCTGCACGACATTGATCGCGTAAAGTACGACGTTATCAACGATGACGATACAATAAATGCGTTCTTCACGCTGTCAAGGCTTGAGGGAATTATCCCCGCTATCGAAAGCTCCCACGCTGTAGCCTACGCGATGAAGCTCGCCGAGAAGATGGGCAAGGGCTCTATCCTTATCAACCTCTCGGGCAGAGGCGACAAGGATATGGACTATATTATCGAGAAGTACGGTATCAGATAATTACACAAACTAATATAAAAAGAGCCTCGGTGAAAACCGAGGCTTTTTAAATCATTTTTTCTTCTTATTGCGAACGAACGTCGTTACAGCAGCGGCAGCTCCGACCGCCGCAACGCCGCCTATCGCAAACGGCAGCGCATTATTACCTCCGCTTTCCGAAGCACTTTCCGACAAGACCTCTGAGACCTCGGGCTCTGCTTGCGGAACGCTGATCACAAATTCGGTTACGGAATGTGCTGGGAGAGTGTACGTGAAACCGTTCTCCGTTATCTCCCCTACCCCGTCCAGCTTACATACAAGCGGACTGTCTCCGTACAGCGAGTACACCACCGCACTTTCGTAGGTTTTATCTGAGGAAAGCGTAATGCTGACGGGCGTATCATCGTGTATCAAACGGTTTGTGACGATGATCTTGACGGTGATTTCGTCCTCACCGTCAATTGAGGAGTACACCGAGATATCGACGACGCCGTCCATGACCTTGACAACAGCCGCAAGGTCGACGCTCTTTTCAAACAGCTTCGCGCAGAACAGCGGTTCACGCTGAACAAGGCTGTGCGTGTGCTGCCAAAGCGCGGGCTCGTTATCGAGAGAATATGCCTTAATACACGTTTCGGTATCCGATTTTCCGAGGTTCGTTATCAGATAGTTCAATAACTCATCCATATAGACCTTGTTGTCGGTGAGATCGGGATCCGCGACGAACTCTCCGCCCTTGCGGTTGACCACCTTGATCCAATAGTCCGACGGCGCAGCGTTCTCTTCCTTTACCTCTCCGCTCTTCGCCGAGGAAACATACCCGAGCATTTGCAGCGTAATAAGCGTATACGTCACTTTCCACTTTCTGGCGTCATATGCCGCGTTGAATATCACATCAGCGAGAACGTCTGGGAACTCTTCGGCGGCATTCTGAACAAGGTATATATCCGAGCTGTTATGCCAGTCCGAACCCGCGTTGGACATATTGTTTTCCCAATTACACGCGGACAGTCTGTTGACGCCGAGACGGAACGACTTTGCCGAAACCGCGCTCACGTCAACGCCGCTGTTCACACCGTAGATATACGGCGATATAGCCTTGTGCCCCTCGGAGGGCGTTACGGTTATCTAAAAGGTACTGCTCTCTGCAAACGGCTTGTGCTCATAACTCCCCCAAAATAAAGGCAAAAGCCGCCGATCTGCCCAAAAAACTCATATTATGACCTCTTTTTACCGTCGCCCTTGTTGGGGTCTTTCATAGTGAGCGAGATACGTCCGCGCTTTACGTCGACGTCCAATACCCAGACCTTTACAACGTCGCCGACCTTAACAGCCTCGAGGGGATGCTTAATGTATCTGTTGCATATTTGTGAAATATGAACCAGTCCGTCCTCGTGTACACCGATATCAACAAACGCGCCGAAGTCGATAACGTTGCGGATAGTTCCCATAAGCTCCATACCCGGCTTTAAGTCCTTTATCTCCATAATGTCGCCGCTGCGCATAAGGGGCGGCGGCAACTCGTCACGCGGGTCGCGTCCGGGCTTTTCAAGTTCCTTGACGATATCGGAAAGAGTGGGCATTCCCGCGCCTGTTTCGTCGGCGATCTTCTTCAAGCCCACCGCCTTGACCTTTTCACGAATCATTTCGGATTTGCCAAGCTCCTCTGAGGTTATGCCGCATTTCTCGAGCAGTGTCTTTGCGGTGTCGTAGGACTCGGGGTGAATTCCCGTATTGTCAAGCGGATTCTTACTGCCCGGAACTCTCAGAAATCCCGCGCACTGCTCGTAAGCCTTAGCGCCTAGCTTTTTTACTTTGAGAAGCTGCTTCCTGTCGGTGAACGCTCCGTTTTCCTCGCGGTACGCGACTATATTCTTAGCGACCGCCGCGTTGATTCCCGAAATGTAGGACAGCAGCGAGTATGACGCGGTATTAAGGTCAACACCGACGGAGTTTACGCAGTCCTCGACAACGCCCTTGAGCGCCTCGTCCATACGCGTCTTTGGCATATCGTGCTGATACTGCCCCACGCCGATAGCCTTGGGATCTATCTTGACAAGCTCCGCAAGTGGATCTTGCAGCCTGCGCGCGATAGAGACCGCCGAACGCAGTGAAACATCATAGTCGGGAAACTCCTCCGCGGCAAGCTTAGACGCGGAATAAACCGACGCGCCCGCCTCGGAAACTACCATATACGAAACCTTTTCGGGAATCGTTTTCAGCAGGTCGGCGGTGAACTGCTCCGTTTCGCGCGAAGCAGTGCCGTTGCCGATAGCGATAGTGGAAACGTGGTGCTTTTCGATCATTCCCTTGATAACACGCTTAGCCGTTTCAAGTTCGCCCTTGGAACGCGTTATCTGGATTATCACTGTGTCGAGCACCTTACCCGTGCTGTCGACTACCGCGCATTTGCAGCCGTGAGCGTACCCCGGATCAAGCCCGAGCGTTACCGTATCCTTGACGGGAGGCGCCATAATAAGCTGACGAAGATTGGACGCAAACACCTTGATAGCGCCCTCCTGCGCCCCCGCCGACAGCTCCGCGCGGACTTCCCTCTCGATTGACGGGAATATCAGACGCTTGTAGCTGTCCTCACAGGCTGTGCGGACATACTCCGCACACTTGCTGTTGTTCTTAACGTATTCATAGGTACACATTCCCTCGCCAACGCCCTCTGGAACTTTTATCGCGACCTTGAGCTGTTCCTCCTTTTCGCCCCTGTCAAGCGCAAGAATGCGGTGTCCCGCTATCTTATTCACCGGCTCGGCATACTCGAAATAGTTCTTGTAGACCTCATTGGAGTCCTCGGCGGCTGCCTTTGAGCTTATCGTGCCCTCCTTAAAGAATACCTCTCTTAAGCGCTTGCGCAGCACTGCGTTATCGGAAATATCCTCGGCAATTATATCCATTGCGCCCTGCAGCGCGTCCTCGGCAGCCGCAACACCCTTTTCCTCATTAACATAAGCGGCAGCCTCGCTAATCGGATCGGTTTTTTTGTCCTGCGCTATAAGCATCTCAGCGAGTGTTTCAAGTCCCTTTTCACGCGCGACTGACGCGCGAGTCTTGCGCTTTGACTTAAACGGACGGTAGATATCCTCGACCTCGACAAGGGTCATAGCCGCCTCGATAGCCTTTGCAATATCGTCTGTCATCTTCTCCTGCTCGGTTATTGAGGAGATTATTTCCTCCTTGCGCTTTTCGAGACTGCGCAAATATGTAAGTCTGTCGGACAGCTCGCGCAACACGGTATCGTCCAGTGAGCCCGTCTGTTCCTTTCTGTAACGCGCGATGAACGGTATAGTCTTATCGTCGTCAATAAGCGCTATCGTGTTATCGACCTGCTCCCGACGGAGCTTGAATTCGTCTGCCAATATCCGGTTAATGTCCATTTTTACACCTCATATAGTTTAGCGGCTTGACCGCGTTATTTTAATTATAGCATATTTTTCCGAAAAATTCAAGTCGTGTACTTGTCTTTTTGGGGAAAATGTGATATAATTAAATTATGTATTTTAAAGACCGATACAGTAAATTGAAATTTATCGTAGCAACGCCACTGCGTTAAACAATAAATTAACCTCATTATACACAATCGGAGGCAATATGAAACATAACGATATACAAGGTCTCACTGCCGAAGAGGTCTCCGAGCGCGTTAAAAACGGTCAGAGCAACGGCAGTCTCGATATTAAGACAAAAAGCGTTCCCAAAATCTTTCGAGACAACATTTTCACGCTTTTCAATATAATTAACGTAATTCTTGCCGTGCTTGTCGCGTTTGTCGGAAGCTGGCGGAATATGCTGTTTATGGGTGTTATCGTCAGCAACATCGCTATCGGGATATTTCAGGAGATACGCTCTAAGCGCATTATCGATAGGCTGTCGATAATCTCCGCGCCAAAGGCTCACCTTATCCGTGATGGCAGCGAGCAAGTCCTCCCCGTGAGCGAAATTGTCACCGACGACATTATGCTGCTGGCGAGAGGTCGACAGGTCTGCGCGGACGCTGTCGTCCTCGACGGAGAATGTGAAGCCGACGAGAGTCTTATCACGGGTGAAAGCGACCCTGTAGCCAAAAAACAAGGCGACGAGCTACTCTCGGGCAGCTTTATAGTCTCGGGGAACTGTACGGCGCGGGCTGTCCGCGTAGGCGCACAGTCGACCTCGGGCAGAATCACAAGCGGCGCAAAATACGTTAAAAAGCACTCCTCCGAGATGATGAAAGCCATCAACAAAATAATACAGATCGTTTCGGTATGCATTGTGCCGTTTGGACTTATACTGTTTTACAAGGCGTTCTATGTTACCAAACTCCCTGTCGAGGAGGGAGTTACGAGCACAGTCGCGGCTCTTATCGGAATGATTCCTGAGGGCTTGGTGCTTCTGACAAGCATTGCGTTAGCGGTCAGCGCTATCCGCCTCGGACAGCGTCAAACGTTATGTCAGGACTTGTACTGCGTGGAGACCCTCGCGCGGGTGGACGTGCTGTGCCTTGACAAAACAGGAACGCTCACCGAGGGCTGTATGGAGGTTCGAGAGGTGCACCCGCTCGACAGTGATTTCGACGTTGACGGCGCGCTGAACGCATTCTCGTCGGCGTTTCCCGATCCGAATGCCACTCTGAGGGCGGTCTGCGAGCGCTGGTCAGACGGTTCGGACGTTTCGGCGCTGAAAACGATACCATTTTCCTCGGCAAGAAAGTGGAGCGCGGCACAGTTTGACGTTCTCGGAACGGTCGTTCTCGGGGCGCCGAGCTTTGTACTCGGCAACGATTATGCTCAGATCGCGGATATATGTGAAGAATACGCGTCAAAGGGCTTTCGGGTGTTGGTTCTGGCGCAGTCTCCCCTACCCCTTTGCGATAACGCGCCCCCATGCAATACCTCGGCAAAGGCGCTTGTGATGCTGTCCGACAAGATACGCTCGTCCGCGCCCCATACCCTGGACTATTTCAAGCAGCAGGGGGTGGCGTTAAAGGTCATTTCGGGCGACGACCCCGTGACCGTCTCAAGCGTCGCGAAGCGCGCGGGTCTGGGCGGCGCGGAAAACTATGTCGATATGGGCAATATCGACGACGAAAGAATCCCCGATATCGCCGAAAAATACTCCGTATTCGGCAGAGTAACTCCCGATCAGAAGCTGCTGCTCGTAAAGGCGCTGAAAGCTGCGGGTCACAAGGTCGCGATGACGGGTGACGGCGTAAACGATGTTCTCGCGCTGAAGGAAGCAGACTGCTCGGTCGCGATGCAGTCGGGCAGCGACGCTGCGCGGTCGGTATCACAGCTTGTGCTGCTGACCTCGGATTTCTCGTCAATGCCGCTCGTAGTCGAGGAGGGACGGCGGTGTATCAATAATATACAACGTTCGGCAGCGCTGTTTCTCGTCAAGACAATCTTCTCGTTCTTATTGGCGGCGGCGTTTCTGGTGCTGCCATACGGCTACCCGTTCAAGCCGATACAGATGACATTGATAAGCGCACTTGCAATAGGTGCTCCGTCGTTTCTGCTCGCGCTTGAGCCAAACAAGAACCTTGTGCGCGGAAGATTTCTCGTCAACGTGATGAAGAAGGCCGCGCCCGGTGGTATCTCCGTAGCAGTCGGGATAGGTCTGCTGACCGCCGCCGAAAGCGTTTTCGGATTTGCTCCCGAGGATGTGTCGGCAATGGCGACTTATGTAACGGGATTTGCGTGCTTTCTGGTACTCGGCAATGTCTGCCGTCCGTTCAAAAAATGGCGAGCGGCAATGCTTGCGGTGCTTATCGCGGCGTTTGCGGGAGCGGTGTGGCTGTTTCCCAGGATATTCTATATCGTTCCGCTCACGAGTGCCGAGTGGATAGCACTGGCAATACTCGCGTCAATTGTGCTGTCCGTTCAGATCGCCGTCGGACTTACAGCGCGCATACTGACGAAAAAAAAGTCCGCATAAAAATATTTCAAGAGGTTGACTTATGAATTCTAAAGAAACATTAAAACGGATAGTATCACAGCTCGCCAACGGCGTTATCGGCGGTATGCTTATCGGCGTCGGCGGCTGCGTAAGTCTTTCCTGCGACAACAAGTACATAGGCTCGCTGCTATTCTCGCTCGGGCTGTTCGCGATAGTTCAGTTCGGTTTCGGACTGTATACGGGCAAGGTCGGGTATATTCCGCTGCGCAAGCCCGCTTATCTGCTTGAGTGTCTGTTCACGATAATCGGCAATGCTATCGGAACATTCCTTGACGCGTTTCTTCTGCAACAGACGAGAATATTCCCCACTATCAGCGAAAAAGCAATGGCAAGTGTTGACGCAAAGCTCAGCGACGGGTATTTAAGCATGTTCGTGCTCGCGGTATTCTGCGGTATGCTGATGTTCCTCGCCGTCGACAATGCGCGTATCTCCCGCAACGAGGGCGGTCATATAGAAAAGACCGTCGGCGTAATATTCTGCGTAATGGTGTTTATCCTCTGCGGATTTAACCATTGTATCGCCGATATGTTCTATTTGTTCCTCACAAACAGAACGGGAAACGCGGGCGCGTATCTGCCGCTCGTGATACTCGGCAACAGTCTCGGCGGAATGCTGCTGCCTCTGCTGAAAATGCTGACCGACAAGCCGTTTGAGAGGGAGAAGTAAAATGGTAAAAGAGCTTATTCACGACCCGATATTCTTGGCGCAGAAGTCCTCCCCCGCCGACGAGAGCGACAGGCAGACAGCGCAAGACCTCCTTGATACTATCATCGCGCACAAGGACGAATGTGTGGGAATGGCAGCAAATATGATAGGCGTTAAGAAACGCGTTATCGTGTTCAACGATAGCGGCGCATTCCGCGTAATGTTCAACCCCGAAATAATCGGCAGGTTCGAGCCTTACAAAACTGCGGAGGGCTGTCTTTCCCTGCTCGGCGAACCGCGACCGACAACGCGCTACAAAAAGATAAAGGTACGTTACCTTAACGAGGAATTCAAGCCGCGTATAAAGACGTTCACCGGCTTTACCGCACAGATAATCCAGCACGAGACCGACCACTGCGAAGGAATACTTATATAGCAAAAACAGGCAAGGCATACTGCCCTTGCCTGTTATTTTATTGTTTTTTGCTTTTCTCGGTAGTGAAACGCTTTGAATGAGCGGGCTTTGCCTGCTCGGACGGCTTTTCGGAGTACTCGGGAGCCTCAAACCAGAACGTACTTCCCTTTCCTTCGCTGCTGTCCGCGCCATACGCAAAGCTATGCTGCTCGAGTACGCTTTTTACGATAGACAGCCCTATCCCGCTGCCCATCTTGGCGCGCTTATGCGTTTTGTTGCGCTCGCTGACCTTGTAGTATCTGTCCCAGATATACGGCAGATTTTCCGCGGAAATTCCGTCTCCATGATCCTCCACCTCAAAACGGACTATCCCGCCTTCCTTGCGGACAAGACGCACTATGACAGTGTTGTCATCACCCGTGTAGGTAACAGCGTTATTTATCAAATTGTATATCACTTGCTCAAGCTTGGTGATATCGGCGGTGATCATAATATCGTTCTCCGCCTGTAAATCAATGATTATCCCGTCGCTCTCATTCATTATATCAAAACGCGAGATCACTCCCGAGAGCCTTGAGGTAAAGTTGAACGTTTCCAGATGCATTTCGGTAACGCCAGCCTGAAGTTTTGACAGATCGAGAATGTCCGTTACAAGCGACGACAGTCTGTCTGTCTCGTCAATGATAACCTTAAGGTGACGTTCACGCTTTTCGGGGTTGTCGCCCGACAGATCTCGTATCATTTCTGCATATGCCTTGATCATCGTAAGCGGCGTACGCAGGTCATGGGAGATGTTCGCCATAAGCTCGCGGCGCAGGTCGTCGGATTTCGCGATCTCCTTGGATGCGGACGTGAGCGTTCTCGCAAGCTGTTTTATCTCCGCATAGTCGTACTTTTCGATATCCGCGTTGAATTTCCCCTGCGGGAGTTCTTTAGCCGATTTGTTTATACGAATAATCGGATCGGAAATCTTATACGAAAACAGCGCCGACATAAAAATAGTCAGTATCATCATTATAATACCAACGAAAAAGAACTGCCGCACGAAAATGGCGACCGTAGTACCGATAGGCTGAATAAAGTTGCAAATAAAGATATACGCTTCAGGGTTATGCTGATCTTTTCCAATATAGCTGCCCATCATAAGCGCTGTGTTGTCAAGGCGCTCGTCGCGCAGGCGCTTGTAGACGATACCCTTTTCCGACTTCGCAACCTCGTAACCCAGATTTTTCGTAAGCGAACCGAGCGGCAAACCCGCGTTGATTCTGTCCACGCTAAACGAGGCTCCGTTCTGCGGGAAGTATATCTCAATATACATCTTCTTTTCGGCGGCTTGGTTATTGATTATCTCCGCGATACCGTCGTTATACCAGTTGCTCCGTATCTCTACCAGCGCTTCGCTTATCTCATAGGTTTTCATCCACTCGTAGAAATTCGGAAACATCGCGATAAGGAAGATGTAAGTGAACGTCAACATCGTAATAACAACTATCTCGAAAAGCGCCCAGACGCGTATTTTTATACTGCGAAAAAAGTTCATTCCTTACGCCTCGAATTTATATCCCAATCCGCGCAGTGTTACAATATACTTACGGTACGGTCCCAGATTGTTGCGCAGCATTTTTATATGCGTATCAATAGTGCGGTCGTCGCCAAAGAAATCGTAGCCCCATACCTCCTCAAGGAGCTTGTTTCTCGTCAAGGCGATGTTTTTGTTGCGCACCAGATAAAACAGCAGGTCGTACTCCTTCGGCGTAAGATTCGCCTTTTCACCGTCAATAAAAACGTCGCGAGAGGTGAAGTTTATCTCCAGCCCCTCGAACTTCTCCACCTCGGACAGATTTGCGGCGGCGGACGCGGCGGTGTTGCGCTTTACGATAGCGTTTACCCTCGCCATAACCTCCTTAGGAGAAAACGGTTTTACCACATAATCGTCAATGCCAAGCTCAAATCCGAACAGCTTGTCGTACTCCTCGCCCCTCGCCGAAAGCATAAGAACGGGCGTCTGCTTTGCCTTGCGTATCTCTTTGCATGCGGAATAGCCGTCAAGACGCGGCATCATAACGTCCATTATAATGATATCGTAATCGGTGTTCTTAACCATCTCGATAGCCTGCATACCGTCACACGCCTCATCTACTTCGTGACCCTCAAACTCGGCATACTCCTTAAGTACCTCACGGATATTATCTTCATCGTCAACAACAAGAATTTTATACACAATCTTCCCTCCAATTTATATTATCCCGCTCATGAGCGGTGAATTATCCCACAAATGATTAAAAAACAGGCGTTCTTTTCATACGGGAATATGAGAAGAACGCCTACCACAGTGAGGAAATTATGAACATTGCATGCCGAATCATCTTCGACACTTTAATTATAATATACAAATATGACGAAACAGTGAAAAGGCGCTGAATGTTATGTAAATCTGACCTTTACATCATGTGAAAAAGTTCACTACCTCATGCATCTTAACATCAACGATATCGGGAATACCCGTATCGTAATACGTATAACCGCACTCCTCGACGCGCAGCCCTCTCACAGCCGAAGCGTCCGCCTCGGGCAGCTTTATCCCGAGCTTTACGGTCCTTCTCGACGCATCAAGAAAAAAGCTGCCGCCCGTTTCCTCCGCAAAGCGCTTTATTATCGGGATGCCAAAGCCTACACGCTGATACTTGAAATCAATATCGTTATTGCCGAAACCTTTATCAACAAAAAGAACGCTGTCGTTGACGAGCTGTAAATAAACAAAGCTCTCCTCATCCTCGGTGATCCGTACAAGTGAAAGCACAGGTACACAGTCGCGCGGCGAAAACAGCAGCGCGTTCTGAAGAGAATTCGCGAGCGCGGTTATCGTGTGGCGCATATCAGCAGTGATAAACAGTCTGTCACACTCACAGACGAACCGTATACATCTCCCGCACTTCGCGAGTATCGTATTACACCTGTTAACAATGCCGTTCGTCAGCGATACCGCGTCAATTATCGTTGGCGAGCAATGTGCGAACATTAAAGAATACTCAAATACGTTTTTGACAACGGAGCTTAACTCGGAGATGCGGTCGTAAAACTTCATCTCGAACCCCGAAACGTCCTCATTGTTCGCAATACAGTCTCTCATCGCGAAAAGCGTTTTCCACAGCCTAGAGGTGTTGTGTTCCACCGCGTTGAACAGTGGCGTTATCAGTTCGCGGATATCCGTATTCTCCGCCAGACATATTACCGCGCTCGAATTAAACAACTCGCACACCGCCAACTCATCATCAAGCGAACACATCCTCGCGCAGTACGTTATACCGTCCATTACGAGCATCGTCCGCACGACTCCGGTTAGCGGAAATAGTATCTCGTCCTGTATGAATTTTTCAAGTGAAATATGGGCAGGCAGCATATCGGGGCAGTTGCTGAAAATACAGTTCAGAGAGCTATCCAAAACAGCAGCGGGATTATCTAAACGCTCTAAAAGGCACTTGAATATTTCTCTCTGTCCGCCATCCAAAGCACATCCTCCTCAAAATTGTCACGCAAGCAGCTCTTCCATTTCATCAAGCAGCGACGAAAACAGCTTTAAAGCGTCCTCAACAGCCTTCTTTGACGTCATATCCACACCCGCGCCCTTAAGCAGCGTGATCGGGTCGGCGGAGCAGCCGCCGCTCAGAAAGCCGATATAGTCCTTGACCGCGCTTTCTCCTTCGTTCAGTATGCGCTGCGACAGCGCGATAGCCGCCGAAAAACCGGTCGCGTATTGATAGACGTAGTAGTTGTAGTAGAAATGAGGAATTCTCGACCATTCCATATCCAGCTCGCTGTCGACTATCAGACCCTCGCCGTAGTAATCGACATTCAGCCTGTGATACATTTCGCAAAGGCTCTCGGCGGTAAGGCTCTCGCCGTTTTCAACCTTTTCGTTTATCATAAGCTCAAACTCAGCGAACATCGTCTGTCTGTAAAGCGTCGTCCGAAACTGCTCAAGAAAGTAATTGATAAGGAATGCCCTGCGCTTTTTATCGGTCGTGTTCTTGAGCAGATACTGCATTAACAGACTCTCATTGCAGGTTGACGCGACCTCCGCAACGAATATCACATAATCGGCATATGCCGTCGGCTGGTGCTTATTGGACAGATAGGAATGTATCGCGTGACCCATTTCATGAGCCAGCGTGAATTCCCAATTCAACGTGTTCTTATAGTTCAGCAGCACGAACGGGTGTACTTTAGCGCCCGCAGAATACGCACCGCTGCGCTTGCCCTCGTTCTCGCAAACATCTATCCAGTGCTTTTCGATACCCTCTTTGAATATCGCGCGGTATTCTTCGCCCATAGGCGCAAGAGACTCGTAAACCTCTTTTTTTGCCTGTTCGAACGAAACGTTGTCCTCTACCCCGCCAACTATCGGTGTGTACAGATCATATGCATGAAGCTCGTCAACACCGAGCGCCTTTTTGCGTATCTTTACATATCGGTGCATAAGCTCCATATTCTCGTGGACTGCTTCGATAAGGCGGCGGTAAACCGCGGTGTCGACCTCGGTACCGTCAAGCGCGGCATCAAGTGTGTTTGGATACTTTCTCGCCCTAGCGCGGAAAACGAGCGTCTTTACCTGTGCGGAGAGCATTGCCGCCGAGGTATTCTTAAAGCTCCCGTAGGTCTCGTACATCGACTTGAACGCAGATTTGCGCAGCTCCCTGTCGGGGCTCTGCATAAGCGGAACATAGCTCTCGTGAGTGACCTGATGAGCGTTCCCCTTGATGTCCACCGCGTCGGGGAATTTCAGATCGGCATCGTTGAACATTGAAAAAATCGTGTCGGGAGTGCCCTGCATCTCGCCCGTGAGCGCCATTATCTTTTCCTCCGCCTCGGAGAGGATATGCTCACGCTGTCTGCGTATACGCTCCAACGAACGGCGGTACAGCTCCAGAGCGGGGCAAGTCTTGAAAAATCCCTCAAACCCGACATCGTCTATCGAAAGTATCTCGGGAGTAACGAATGCCGCCGCGCCCGCGATCTGTACGTACAGCATCTCCAAGCGGTTGGTCATATCCTGATACTTCGCGACGCGCGTGTCCTCGTCGCTCTTTCTCTGCGCGTAATTTATTAGACTGTCAAACACGATCGTCAGTTCGTCGTCAAGCCTTAAATATTCAAGCAGCTTATCCGCGGAGGTACTCAGCTGTCCCTTATAAGACCCGATTTTTTCCGCAAACCCCGCCGCCTTTTTGTAATCCTGCTCCCACGCCCCGTCCGTGGCGTAAATATCCTCAATAGCCCATTTGTTCTCTGCGGACACATCCGCGCGCTGAGGTATTCTTTCAGACATAAGCAATCTCCTGTTCTATAACAATTATCTGTTTTATTTCATTCTTCTCATGATTTTCGGCTTTAAAATCTTTTCGTAGAACGGCACATACATTCCGAGAAATATATCGTACATAATGAACGCGAATGCCCCCATACCGTAAATTATCAGCGAACCGTACTGTCCGAACTCATTGGTCTCGTCCATAAGATACGTCATTCCGAAAAGGTATATCAGTATCATATACGCGCCCACTCCCATAACGGAAAACAGCGCAAGCTTTGCTATCCAGCGAAGCAGTTTCAGACGTATTTTCTGCAGATATTCCCTGACTATCGGGTAATATCCGAGCAGGAAAATATACATCATCGCGACCTCGTAATTCGGCGTGATGAGCAAACAAAGCAGTCCCACCGCGACATAGCTTACAAGCCCGTATTTCACGCCAAGCCTTTCGCGTATCACCCATATCAGTATGCCCGCGATTGCGGGGGTGATATACTCAAAAGACGGTATCATTCCCAGAATAAACATCAGTGCAAGCGCCAGACCGCTCATAATTCCGCACAGCGATACCGTATATCCAATATGCCGATTTTCCCTGTCCGACATATTACTTCCTTTCTTGTCCGTAAAATTCCATACTCTTTGCTTTTCTCTCCGTGCCGACCCTTAACAGTTCGCGGAGCTCGTTGATATCGTCGTTGACCATAGCGTCGCGGTAGTCCGAGAGCGCGTTTATTACGTTGTTTATCTCGAACAGCAGCGCCTCCTTGTTGCACATAAACAGGCTCGACCACATCTCCTCGTTGAGGTATGCAACGCGCGTAAGGTCGAGAAAGCTGCCTGCCGAAAAGCCGTCCGCGCGGAAAAGCGAGGGGCTTTTTACATATGCGCTCGACACGACGTGAGCAAGCTGCGAGGTGTAGGCTATGTTGCTGTCGTGCTGCTCGGGAGTGGCAATAACAACCTGTCCGAAGCTCATACATGCGCCCAGAGTGGATACCAGATCAATGGCGATCTGCGGGGTATTCTCGGAGGGCGTGATTATAAAGCTCGCATTCTTGAACAAATCCGCCGTCGCGTAATCGAAGCCCGAATGCTCCGTACCCGCCATAGGGTGTGTTCCGATAAAGATAACGCCCTTTTCGTCGAGTATAGGCGTGCAGTTGCGCACTATATAGCCTTTGACGCCGCATATATCCATTACGATAGAACCCTTGCGGAATTTGTCGGCGTTCTTTTTGATAAAGTCAACGATAGCCACGGGATAAAGCGCTACTATCGTGAGGTTAGCCTCGCTGAGCCTTTCCTCGGTTATTTCCTCGTCGATAGCGCCCTGCTCAAGAGCCTTGCGCACCGTTTCGGGATCGGTGTCGATACCCATTATATGATGAAAAGTGTTCGCCTTGAGAGCCTTGCAGATAGAACCGCCTATAAGCCCAAGACCTATTACCGCTATATTCATTTAAAATTCCTTTCGCTCAATAATATAATCCCTTGTTATTATAACACATTTGGAAAGATTTTGCAAGGAATTTATTGGATTTTTTTGCAATTCCCAAATAATTTTAGTTATTTTAACGGCGCGTAACCGCTTTCGCCAACTATCCTCTGCCCCTCGTCCGACAGTATCCAGTTGATAAGCACGGGAATATTCGGATTTGTATCGTCCTTGCGGTATACGGCATAGAAGCTGCTCACGAGCGGATAGCTCTCATCGGCAATGTTCTCGGGACTTGGGTAAACACCATTCAGCGAAAGCATTTTCACGTCGGAATTCTCGACTATTCCTTCGACGTAGTAGCGGAACGAAAAGCCTATCGCGCTGCCGAAGAGCCCCGTCAGACTGCGTTTCATTTGCACTCCGTCCATAAACGAGAGCATCGCTGTCTGACTGCCGCTGCCCGCATTGCGTTGGAGCGCATCAATGTAACGGTTTTCACCGCCAACCTCCGACCACTTTTTTATCTCCCCCGAGTAGATACCTTTGACCTGCTCAACGGTGAGATTATCAACGGGATTGTTCTTGTTGACGATAAACACGAACGCCTCCCTGCCTATCGGCACAAGCTCCAGCTCCACACCGTTCTGTTCGGCGTATTCGAGCTGTTCCTTTGAGGGAGCTGCGCAGATGACAATGTCCGCCGTGCCGTCCACTATCGCCGCGTATGCGCCGCGCGTATTATGAAATTGTAGGGCGCTGTCGGGCGCAAAGTTCTCTCCGTCAAACGATACGCTGCCCGAAGGATAGACCGCGTTCACAAAGCCCGAGAACACGGGATAAAGCGCCGCCGCGCCGTCGATCACAGGCAGGTCGCCGCTAAGCTTGGTTACGCTGTCTATCTTGACGATACCCGAATTTTCGTCGAACGGCAGATATTTGCTAAGCTCAATGGACTTTGCCTGCATTTCGGGGCTTGTATCGTTGACGTAGCGCTTGGTAAAGATATTGTAAACGACAATGTCAAACGCCGCGAACATTGCCGCGACAAACAATATCAAAGCTATCTGTTTGATAAGTTTCATTCGTTACCCCCTGTTCGCGATATACGAGATTATCGAGCAGTCGCTGTAAAGCGAGTAGGTGTACGCAACGAGCGCGATAACGCTTATCACTCCAGCAACGCAGACCGCGGTCAGAATTCCGTAAAACACCTTATCTTTCATAATTTCTCCTTACATATGCACTATTGCGCTAAAATATATAAACAAAAACATTATCACTGCCGAGACTGCCGTAATCGCAAGCCCCATAACGATACCCGAGATCAGCGCCATTGTTCCGAGCGAACGGCGCTTGGGGTCGGTCTTGGGAGTTTTCACAAACCGCACCAAAGATAACACAAACCACACGACCGCCGCCGTCGGTACAAGCACAAACAACGCTAAATATATAATCGTTTCCATTATTTCACTCCTTACATATGCCGCAAAGCAAAGAAAAACAGCCCCATAAGCAGCGCGGTCGCAATAAACAGCGCCCCTGCGACACAGCCCGAAACTATTGTGAGTTTTTGACGTATGCACAGCTTGGGCGAGCTATTGTCGGTGCGTTTGTATTTTATCAACGATACGATAAACCAAATTATAGCCGCGAATGATGGTATGAAAAACATAGCATAAAAACTAAACGTGTATAAAATATTTATAAAATATTTCATTTTTCTCCTTAGCAAAATAAAGGGCATTGTCAACGCCGAACAATGCCCTTTAAATTAACAAACTTACTTACAGTCGGCTGGTGTAAAATCATCCGGAGGACGATATCCCGGCACGGTGAGATACCAGTTTACGCCAAAGCGATCGGTAACGCACGCGGCACACGGGCTCCACGGAAGCTCGCAGATGTCCAGCTTGACCGTCCCGCCCTCTTTAAGCGCGTTGAACGCTTTTTCAAGCTCCACGCGATCACTGAAGGTATAGCCAAGCTCTATGGGGTTGACGCCGGAAACATCCTTGTCCGATTCGACAACGGAGCAAACGTTCACACCTTCCTTGCTAAGCTCGGAGTGAAAATAGCTTCCGTCGTCATTCAGCACATGATAGCCAAGCTCAAGACCAAATACGGCTTTGTACAGCTCCACAGCCTCTACGCTGTTCTTTACATATAGGCCTACCGAAAATCCCATTAAGCCTTACCTACCGATCCGAACAGTTCCATCTTCTCCTTGACGGTAGCCTTGATAGCCTCAGCGCCGGGAGCGAGCAGCTTTCTCGGGTCGAAGCCCTTGCCCTGCTGATCCTTGCCCGCCTCGATATACTTGCGTGTCGCGTCCGCAAAAGAAAGCTGGCACTCGGTATTTACATTGATCTTCGCAACGCCTAGGGAGATAGCCTTCTTGATCATATCCGCGGGAATTCCCGTTCCGCCGTGAAGAACCAACGGCATATCGCCGACTTCCTTCTTGACAGCCTCGAGGGTCTCAAACGAAAGACCCGCCCAGTTCTCGGGGTACTTACCATGAATGTTGCCGATACCCGCAGCCAGCATGGTAACGCCGAGATCAGCGATCATCTTGCACTCCTTGGGGTCTGCGCACTCGCCCATACCCACAACGCCGTCCTCTTCGCCGCCGATAGATCCTACCTCAGCCTCGATAGAAATGCCGAGAACGTCACATGCGTTAACAAGAGCCTTGGTCTTTGCGATGTTCTCATCGATCGGATAATGAGAGCCATCAAACATTATTGACGAGAAGCCCGCATTGATACAAGCCTTTGCGCCTTCAAAAGAGCCATGGTCAAGATGAAGAGCCACGGGAACAGTGATCTTAAGCTCCTCGAGCATACCATTTACCATGCCTACAACAGTCTTGTAACCTGTCATATACTTGCCTGCGCCCTCGGATACGCCGAGAATAACGGGCGACTTCAGCTCCTCCGCGGTGAGAAGAACCGACTTTGTCCATTCGAGGTTGTTAATGTTGAACTGACCTACCGCGTACTTGCCGTCGCGAGCCTTGTTCAGCATTTCTTTAGCGGAAACCAACATATTAAATTACTCCTTTGTCATTGTTTTAGGATTAACAATCCAAATATATTGTATCATATTTTCCATTAAAATGCAATATATTTTGTAGATTTTTTCGGTTATCGTGGAATTTTCTCCAATACGTCGATAAGCTCCCGCCAATCGTGAATATGCAGATATTCAAAATCAACCTTGATACCGTCGTTTTGTCCGCTGTACGGATTTATATCGCCGGGGGTCTCGCCCTCGTACAGCACCGGGAATATTCCCGCGCCGTGAGCGCCCTCAATATCGGCGGTTATGCTGTTGCCGCAGTACCATACCTTATCCGCTGCAAGACCCGCTTTATTCAGCGCGATATCAAACAGCACACGGCTTGGCTTGCGGTACATATAGTCGCTTGAGGTGATAACAAACTCGAATTTGTTGTTGGGCAGCAGGCGGTCAAGACGTTCCGTCAAAGCCTCACCCGACCAAGCAAGATTGCTGATCACCGCGGTACGTATGCCGTTTTCGTTAAGACGATCGAGCATTCTGTCCGCATACGGCATTACAGCACCGCTTGAAGCGGCTGTCCAGAAAACAATTTCGCGTTCGGTCGGGGCGAGGGAAAACTCAATGTTCAGCAGATCGTCAATTATCTTATGACCCGTCCTCGCGGGGATATCACAATTTTGCGTTTTGCGGATATCCTCCATTTTCCCGAAAACCTCCGAGCATATTTTCGCGTACTCCCCGACCGTAACACCGTTCGGGTTTTTAACTATATGCGCGAAAACAGCCCTGTTGCCGCGCTCCGTATTCCAATCGGGCTCGTACAGCAGGGTATGTCCGTTATCAAAAATTATCATCTCGGGCTTTTTCATGGCTTACCTCACTCGCTCGGTGTATGCTCCGTCTCGGTCGTATAGGAAAAAATAAGCTCGGGCGGCACCTCGTCGTAGGAGCTGTTTATCTCCTCGTAGCTTTCCAGATACGCGAGAAACAGCGGAATAACTATACATGCCAGTATGGCTACCACCGCGGCGGCAATAACGGTGCCGATCTTCTGCTTTTTTGTCCACGAATGGCGCGGAGCCGCGTCGCCGCGAACCTCGAAAAGGCGCTTTTCCCCCGAGTTCACCGCTTGGATAACGGATATTTTCAGCTTGTCGGGAGCGGTTAATTTTAGGCAAAGCTCCTTGTATGACTTATTCAGTCTTTCCGAAAGCTCTCCGAGATCGCCGAGCTGTTCATTGACATAGCGGACGTTTACGTCGGTAATCGCCGCTACCCTGTCTGGCTCAAGATCATTTTCGTAGCTCAGATGAATAATAGCGCGGACTATCTGCGGACGCGAAAAAACCTCCGAGATCAGAGCCTCCTGCTTCGCGGATAAGCCTATTTCGGACAATGTTTCAGCATTATCGTTTGACGGCACTTTACGGCAGAGCCTGTAAGCCTTTTTCACGATATCATACAGCTCCGCGGTCTCGGGGAACGTGTCGCAATCCTGCGCTATCTGCGTGAAAACACGTTCGGCACTGTCAAAATTCTTGGTGACGAGCAGTGCGAGCGCGTACACGTCGTCGCCAAACGCGTCGATAAATTTCTCTATATTCATTATGTGTTATGGTCGCTGACGTGGAACTGCTTGAGATTGCCAATCTTCTTGCTGCGCTCGCGCATGATAGCGTCAACCTCCTCGACGGTAAGTCCACGCTCCACCATCAGCACGGCCATATGATAAAGCACATCGTTTATCTCGTTCGCCAACTCCTCGTTATCGTGGTTTTTCGCGGCGATGACCATTTCGGTACACTCCTCGCCGCACTTTTTTAGTATCTTGTCAAGCCCCTTATCGAACAGGTAGCAGGTATAACTGCCCTCCTGAGGGTCATCGCGGCGGTTGACAATAACGTCGTACATCTCCTTAAACGCTTCACTCATACATAGTTCTCCTTTAGCAAATTTACAAAAAATCTCCGAAAGCCGTTGTTCATACTTGTTTCAACGCTTTGGGGCAAATCATAGTAATATTCTCCGCTTTCTATCTCCAAGGAAAGACGGTCAAGCGGAAAGCCCTCTTGATGCATCTGTTTATGCGGAATATCAGTCAGGTAGAACGTTTTGCCCCAAAGGCTCTCGTCCATGCTCTGATATATCTCGTTCTCCGACATTACAAGACATAAGGCGTTTTTGTAACGCGCGATGAGCTTTCCTCCATATTCGTGAGCAAGCGCGGCATAATAAGCTATCATCTCGTTATCCGACAAGTGCTTTCCCGCGACGTTCCGAACGTGAACTCCGGGCTGAAGCTCGTCGGGAACGTTCTCAAAGAACAGTCCGCTGTCAAGCGAAAACACGGGTATCCCGTAATGGCGGTAATACGCCAATGCTTTTATCCGCGCGTTTTCAAGAGGACTTGAGCCGCTCTCATCGACAGTCGGCGGGCTTTTCTCCATATCGCGCAGACACAAAAGCTCAATATCCAAGCCCTCTAAACTCTCGTGCATGGTGTTCAGCTTTGATGGATTGCCAGTGCCGAACAGCAAGGTTATTTTGCTCACCGTTTCACTTCCTTTCATATCCCTTATTATAGCAAAAAACGGAACGGTTTGTCAAGGGCGGTCACAGATACTTTCTGACAACAAATTTATCATCAAGCTCCATATAATGCTCAAAGCCCTCGCTCTTATATAGCTCGTCAAAGCCCATGAACCGCATATATTCAACGGACGCGTCCTTTTGAGGATAAGCCTCGACATAATCAAAGCCGTCCTTTTCCGCGTCCTCGCAGACCGCCCGTAAAAGCCTGCGGGCTAATCCCTGTCTGTGATACTCCTCCGCGATCATAAAGCAATAAACAGCTTTGGCCTTTTCCTTGGGTGAGGACACCGCCTTTTGCAGATCGGGCAAAGCGAAAAGAAGTCCCGCACAATTTCGACAGTCCGCTTTTGTGTTCGCATTGCACCAACCGATTATCTTGTTGTCCTTAAGCGCCACATACCCTTGAAGAATACCGTTTTTCACATAGTCAAACGCCATAGCGCGGCGCTGTGAGCGGTCGGGGCGCTCCAAGGCGCGGTGGTCGGCGCTGCACCAGTTTACGCAATAGCACGTATTCTCGGGGTTATGGTCGTCATGCGGCGTGGTGTCAAAAAAGTTCATGTATGCCTCAGCGTCATCGGGCTGCAGTTTTCTTACCGTAATTTCCATTGTGACCTCCCGTTACTTTATCCGATTAAAAAAGCAAGTACGGTTTCCCGTATGGCACGCCGCGCCCGTCTGCTCTACCTTGACAAGCAGCGTGTCGTCGTCACAGTCGCCGTAAATTTCGACCACCTTCTGAACGTGACCCGAAGTCGCGCCCTTATTCCACAGCTCCTGACGTGAACGGCTCCAGAACCATGTATAGCCCGTCTCAATGGTCTTTGCCATGCTCTCCTCGTTCATATATGCGAGCATAAGCACCTCGCCGCTGTACACGTCCTGAACTATCGCGGGGATAAGCTCGCCCTTTTTGAAGAAATTTTTTAAGTCTGCCATTTTTATCTCGCTTTCGATTTTCATTAACAATTTGGGGTGAACGTCGGGATATGTCCATGCCAAAAGCTCATGCGGCGGCTCGTCAATCAGGAGCACACGCTCTATCTCCGACTGCGGAAGCTCGCCGAGCTCGGTTATCTCCGCATAGAATAACATTCCGTAATTATTGAGCTTATACGGACATATCTGCCGCATTGAGTACTTTACCGCACCCGTCTCCTCGTACAGCTCGCGGGCGGCGGTCTGCGCGATGTTCTCCCCCGGCTCGCGGTGTCCGCCGGGGAGCTCAAAGGTCTTGCGCTCCTTATGCTTTACAAAAACATATTTACCGTTGTATTTCGCAAGTATCACCGCATACTTCAACTCGCTGTCATCATAATTTAACGGGAATTCGACCGTCATAATACCCTCCATTTTTAATCCCACCAGAAATACCACACCGATGACTGCGTAAGTCCACCCGCAAGCCTGCCTATCGTACCCACGCCCTGAAACACGATATCCTGACAAAACGCGAACTGCTCCAGGGCTACCCCGAGAGCCGCGTCTTTATCCCTTATCGGGCGCGCGGAGAATTCAAGAACGTCGCGCGTCATTACCGCGGGAACAGCGCCGTAACGCTCGTACCAGTATTTGGCTATCCACAGTATCTCCTCGGGCAGCGGGCACTCGTTCCAGCCGCCGAACGGTAGCCACGCGAACACCTCCCACGGCTCCGACGTCGGTATCAGTGCAAGAATACACTCCTCACTCCGACGCGGAGTACCGAAGTTCATAAATCCGGAAAAGCACTTTGAAACGTTGCCAGGTTCGCATTCGAACTCGCCGACCGTTTCATTCCATCCCTCGCCCATTTCGTCCATCCAATATTTCAGCCGCTCGGTGAACCATTTCTGCGCGTCAAGCTGCGGCGAGTTGAGCAGCTTTTCACGATTGACATTAAGCTCCTCGGGAGTTTTTGCGATCTCCTCCACAACCTCAAGCAGAGTGTCGTCGACGGCGATAATAAGAGGTGTGTAACCGCTCTGTTCACGCTTTGCAAACGCGTCGTCATAGGCGTTCATGACTTTTGCGGGGTCGCTGCCTTTCGGGAAATGCTTGCATGGGCAGCCAAGCATATTCATTATCTGCTGCGCAAAATTGCTGATACCCTTCTTGTTTTCGGGTTCATTTTTCTTTTTTGATTTTCCAAAGCCAAACATAACTCCTCCTAAATCTCGTCGTTAATCCCGCCAGAAATACTATACCGCGGACTTTGTAAGCTATTCCGCAAGCCTGCCTATCGTTTCCGTGTTTTGCAGAACATTATCGGTGCAGAAAGCGAAATGCTCACAAGCCAGCGTAAACTCGGCTTCTTTTGGAACGGGCGGCGCGGTGAATTCCAGCTCTTCGACCGACATCACGGCAGGTACGGCACCGTACTTTTCGTACCAGTATTTGATTATCCTCAGCATTTCCTCGCTGCTTGGATAACTGTTCCATCCGCCGAATGGAAACTACGCGAACACCTACCACAGGTTCACTGTCGGTATCTTCGCCAGAACGATATCTCATGTCTTTTGTATTCCGTAGTAGATTATCGCCGAAAATACCGTCCGCTGATTTCCGTCCGACATCTCGCCGATAATGGCGCTCGGGTCGTAACAGAAATTATTATCGTGCGCTTTGATCGTTTCCTCGAACCATTTTACAGGATCTATCTTCGGAGCGGCGAAAACCTTTTTTTGGAAGTCCGCCGAGCGTTCACCATCGTCAAAAAACATATGATTTTCGATAACGATAAGCAAAGGCGTTCCCTCGGACAATTCGGAACGGTAGGCGTTTTCGACCGTATTTATCTCCGTTCCTCTCGGAAAGTATTTGCACGGAGTGCCAAGATAGCGCATTACGCTTTGAGCGTGTTCGGGAAACATAGTCGACCTCCTATTTCAGGCGTTTCATAACCTCGTCGTCCGTTGGCAGGCTTACCCATATCGCCGCGAGCTTTCCATCCCCGACTGTCGCAATACAGTTTTCGCAGAAACGGACATATTCGGCATTATCACAGTCCCGCGCCCCTATGCAGAGCCAGCCGTTCGACTTGTCGTAATATGTGGTCACATTATCTTTCATCTGGTATGTAACTCCGCCCTTGATTTTGTCTGTCATTACCAGAGCGCCGTCCTTTGCCTCGGGCGGTGTAAGACCTGCGCTTTTCCATATTAAATACGCGTGGTAGCCCGATATCTGCCGCACGATACCCGTTTCGGAATCTATTCCAACTTCAAGGCAGTTTATCATTACGGAGCTGTCCTGACAGCCGCCTTTATATGCAAACGAATATTCGTCCGCGATATACGCCGCTGTTAATTTATTACGCGGTTTGGTGTAGTCGATTTCAAAGCGGGTGCGGTTAAATCCGTGCGCGTTAAGGTCGGAAAGCTCGTGCTGCATATGGTTTTTGTAGCGCTTTTTGCCCTGTGTTTTGTTATCGTAGTCGATAGCGCACGCGGGACAGATATGTACACATCCGAAGCAAAGCTCACAGCTGCTCCCGAATTTCGGCGAGCCGTTCTCCATTGTTATATTGCCGTTTGGACAGACATCCGTGCAAGTGCCGCAGTGACGGCAGCTGTTCACCGTAAACAGCTTTCCGCAGTTGGTTTTCAGCGGCGGATAGCTTTTATGCATTGTCTTGTTGAGCGTGGTATAAGGCGTTATTCTTGAAACGGCACGGCGTTTGATATCGGAAATAACACGATCAAGTCGGCGGTCGATTTTCTCCCAAAGCGACTTGCTGTCGTTTACTTTAAACTCGGGAAGATAATTTCTTACCATTCTCACTCTTGCGCTGTATGACAGCTTTGCGCCCTGCTTTTTCAGAAGCTCGTTTACAGCGCCGTCCGCTCCTCCAGCCAATCCGCCGTATGTTATGACCGTGAAAATATACGCGTTCTTGTTTGTTATGCGGATATTGCCGAGAAAGCGCTCTACCGTTTTCGGCAGTCCCCAGAAGTAAACGGGGAAAACTATGCCGATAAAATCTGCGTTACATTCGCCGCCGATTTTCATATTGACAACCTCGGCATTTATTTCCGCGGAAATTTTTGTTGCTGCGTAAAGGCTGTTTCCGGTGCCAGAAAAGCAATATATCACCGCCATGGTCACACCGTCCTAACGGGGACATTATTCTCCTTTAGGTGCTCCTTGACCTCGCCGACGGTAAGCTCGCCGAAATGAAACAGCGACGCCGCCAATGCCGCCGAGGAATTTGTCCGCTCAAAAACCTCCGAGAAGTGTTCGATACGACCGCAGCCGCCGCTCGCGATAACGGGAATTTTCACACGCTCGCAGACGAAATTCAGCATTTCAATGTCAAAGCCGCCGCGAACGCCGTCCGTGTCGATAGAGTTCAGGCATATCTCGCCCGCGCCGCGTTCCTCGATCTCGTGTACCCAATCACCAAGGCCGAGCTTCATATCCACGCGTCCGCCGTTGATGTAGACGGTAAAGCTCCCCTTGCCGTCACGCTTTGCGTCAATACCGACCACTACGCACTGACTGCCGAATATCTCCGCCGCGTCGCTTATCAACTTGGGGTTCTTGACCGCCTGCGAGTTCACGGATACCTTGTCCGCGCCCGCGCGAAGCGTATCGCGGAAGTCCTCGACCGAGGAGATACCGCCGCCAACGCACAGTGGAACAAAAACATTCTGCGCGGTACGCTTCACGACGTCCAGCATAACCCCGCGCCCCTCGTAAGAGGCTGTTATATCGTAGAACACAATCTCGTCCGCGCCCTGCTTATTATACTCTATCGCAAGCTCCACGGGGTCGCCGACGTCCTTTATTCCCTCGAAATTAACGCCTTTGACGACTTTTCCGTTGCGCACGTCAAGGCACGGGATAATTCTTTTTGCAAGCATAATTTTCTCCTTTATTTTAACTATCGGATAACCTTCATTACTTCGCTATATTTTTCGGAATACAGCGATTTACTTTGCTCGGAGAGCTTGTTGAAGCTGCGCTCCAACTTTCCGCGCACAAACTCAACGCCCTCCGCAATATCAAGCTTTCGCTTTACATACGCGAGATAGAACAGCGACGGCACGGAATCGAAATGCGATATAGCGTCCGCGTCGGCAACGCACACCTCTTCAACGCTCCGTTTTTCCGAAGGCTTACTGCCTCGGTGGTTTAAGATACAGCACTTTACAAGCTCGGTCTTGTCGTAGCCGAAGCCTCCAAGTATCTCCTCTGCAATTCGCGCACCGTGGATATGATGCTCTTCATACAGCGAATAATCGGTAACGGAGGCGATATCGTGAAGCCACGCCGCGATAGTTACCGCCTCAACGTCCGCGCCGTATTTCTCCGCGAGAAAGACCGCGTTTTCGACCACCACGCAGATGTGATAATAACAGCCCAGTCCGAAAAAGTTGCTTTCGCTTTCACAGCGCCGTCTGACCTCTCTTTGGAGGTATTCGATAATGTCATTACGCACTTTACTCACCCGCATAACGTACAGCCTCGGCGAGGTCAAGGCTGCCAGTATAAATGCTCTTGCCGCAGATAGTTCCATACAGCCCCATTTCCTTGCAGGTGACGATATCGTTCATTGTATGAACTCCGCCGCTCGCGATTATGTTACATTCACCGTGAGTGCCGTTGTATAACGCCTTAAGCTGCTGCGCGTTCACTCCCGAAAGAGTGCCGTCCTTGGAGATATCGGTGAAAATGAAGTACTTAACGCCGAACGATATCATTTTGTTTGCAAGGTCGATATAGTTCACGTCGGATGCTTCGAGCCAGCCCTCCGTCGCGACCATTCCGTTAAGCGCGTCTATCCCGACAACGATCTTCTCCGAACCGAATTTCTCCACGGAATTTTTGACGAGTTGAGGGTCTTTCAGTGCCGCCGAGCCTAAGATCACGCGCGAGATACCCATTTTCAGATACTCGTCAACAGTTTCGATATTGCGTATGCCGCCGCCGACCTCGACCTTTAAATTCGTTTTTTCGGCGACGTCGGTGTATATCTTCGTGTTGACGGGTCTGCCCTCTTTTGCGCCATCAAGGTCTACCATGTGTATCCATTCCGCGCCCGCCGCCTGAAACGACAGCGCAGTGTCAAGATAGTTATCGGCGACCTTTTCCACAGTCGCGTAGTCGCCTTTAAACAGACGTACCACGTTCCCGTCCTTAATGTCTATCGCGGGGAAAATTATCATATTATCACCTCATAAAAGATTTTTCAGTTCCATAAGATTTGAGATCGTATGAGCTGGCTGCTCTTGAGGGCAGGTTGGAGAACAATAAACGCTGAATCCCTGCTTTATCCACACGGTTTTCATTCCCAAAGATTTTGCGGGTGCAATGTCATTGTCGAGCCTGTCGCCGATCATTACTGAATTTTCGGCTAAACCGCCCGATCTCTTTAATGCTCTGAGGAACATCTCGGGATCGGGTTTTGCGATACCCTCCTCCGCAGAAGCGGTTATCGAATCAAAATATTTCCATATCCCCCAAGCTTCAAGGCGCTTTTCCGTACCAAACCCTTGATTTGCGATAACACCGATAATGTATCCCCTTTCTCGCAGATAACGCAGAATCTCCTCCGCCTCGGGATAAAGCCGTTCATCTTCACGGTGCCACGGAGTTTTTTTCAATCCGAAAAACTTTATTGCTTCAAGATCGCCCTTTAAATTCTGCTTCTGAAAAAATATTCTCTTTTCGACGAACTGCTCAAACGTAATATCCGTTCCCGCAATTACTTCGCAAATACGGTGATTATAACACTCCGTTTCATCAACCAACGTTGTACCTATATCAAAAAATACATGAGTTATTTTTGTAAACATATTCACTCACTTTCTGTCTGTTCAAAGCTCTCCAGTTCACGGCAGAGCGCCAGAAAATCCTCGTAAACGGTAATGGTCTGCAAATACCGAAAATCCAGAATATACCCCGAAGCCTTGTGCCGCAAAAAATCCGCGTCCCATAGCGGCACGGCGACAAAGCCCTTTTTGTAATCGTATTTCATAGGCTCAAATTTATCGATATTTCCGCGGAAATACTTCACCTTAGCCATACACAGCTTGTTCACGCGGAACAGCAGACCGATAACGTCCGTGCGCTCCACAAACGCATCCTTGAAGATAAGGTGCTTGTGGGAGTTTTCCTTGTCGGAATACCACGCATTATCCTCGTGCTTTAAAACGTATTTTTGAATTAACCGCTCTTTGTCGGTCATCCTGTTCACCTCGCTTTGCTATCTTGATATGTTTTACGGAAAATTAAACTTTTGCGCAATTTGCTTTAATTTTGTTCAACGATACTCAAAATCAATGAAATATAATCGCAAGCATCAAGACAAGCTCGTCGCACATACCCTTTATACATTCTGTCAACAGAAAGTCTTTTATAGTCAATCTCAACGTAAAGCGTATCCTCGTATGCCGAAACATATATTTTTTCCGTGCGGTCGCTGAGAATAGCGCCTATTTTCATTTTATCGGACATGAGGTTCGGACTATTCTGGAAACGCGCCGCAGCGAATATCATAATCGTAGCGGAAGTGTTATCGAATATTTTTTCGGGATCGGTGGAGGTATCCGGCTCGGATATTAAAACATCATACACTCTTATCTCCGCGCGGCGTGCCATTACCGATAAACCGAGATCGCTCGAGTTGAAATATGCCCGCTCAAAATTTTCATACCTGTGTTCGGGGGAGCTTTTTTCGTATTCGTACCTATCCATACAGCTATCGGAAACGGTGATCTCCTCGTCAAAGCAGTCATTCAGAACACTTGCCAGAAAGCGGTAATATGCCGCATTTGTACGTTTGTTTTTATTCACATGCCGAAAAGGCGATGCAAATCGCCTTAATTCGGTGGTGCTATATATTTCGTCGAATACCTCATCAAAGTTGTTTCTGTACATCACGGCCTCGTTTCTTACAGAAAACGAACAATTACTTCAATGTCCATTCCGCCGAAAACCTCTTTAATTATGTCTCTGACATCTGCCCATTCCAGCCTGTCCAGTCCGCAGCCTATTTTCGGCATGGCAAGATGTTTCATCTCGGGAGACTGTACACGAAAATCCTCCAGAGACTGCCGCAGAGTTTCGAGCGTAGGCTTGTGAAAACAACGCTCCTTAGTCACCAGATTTCCGACGACAACGCCGTTTGTTTCGGTCATCAGACAATATCCCCTGCCCTGCCATTGTTTCGGAAAATTATTGCAAAGCTGCTTTTTTACGCCCATTTTCGCGAACTGCGTTGCTATTCCCGCGCCCAAAGCGAAATCGGAGCTAATACAGTGACAAAGCGCGTAATTCTGAATTATCTCCTCCGCGAACAGGTCGCCGTGCTCTTCAGTAAACGTCATAGCACTTTAAACCTCCGCAGGATATTCAGCCCCGTTTCGCCGCTTTTTTCGGGGTGAAACTGTGCGCCGTAAACGTTCCCCGAGAACACCAGCGCGGGCACCTTCATTCCATAGTCGCAGTACGCCGCGACGTTCTCGCTTGAGCACTCCGCCGCAAACGAGTGAACGAAATAAACATACTCCCCTCCCCTTTCAAGCAGCGGACATTTTTCGTTAAGCTCCAGCTCATTCCAGCCGATATGCGGGATGGGTAGGTTTTCGGGTGTCATTAGCTTGACCGAGCCTTTTATCAGTCCGAGCCCCTTCGTTTCGCCAAACTCATAGCCTTTCTCGAAAAGCATCTGCATTCCCAAGCAGATACCGAGCAACGGCTTTTTGAGTGCCTCCTCCTTAATAACGCCGATCAAGCCGCTCTCGCCAAGCATTCTCATAGCGTCGGGGAATGCGCCCACGCCGGGGAGAATAAGCTTGTCGGCGGCTCTCAGGTCGTCCGCGGAGTCGGTTATTTTGTTCTCAAAGCCAAGAAAGTCCAGCGCGTTCTTCACGCTGAACAGATTTCCCGCGCCGTAATCAATAATTGCGATCATTTGTTTCTCCTAACCAAATATATCGGAGCTGTGCATTTTTATATGCTCCATAATATGCCCGATATTTCCCTCTCCTGCGAACAGGCTCATATCGAAAAAATTCTTGTCCGTGCTTATCCACAGCAGGGGATTTTTCTCCTCGCGGAGCGTTATCTCGCGCTTTAATCCGCCCGCATACACTTCAATGTATTCACCGCAAAGCAAATAGGAAAAATCCATTAAGTGAACTAATCGAATATCCGTTTTGCCTATTCCCGTTTCCTCGTACAGCTCGCGGTACGCAGCCGAAAGTCCGTCCTCGCCCTGCTCTATCTTTCCGCCGACAAAGTTATACAGTCCCTTGTACGGCTCTTTTGCGCGCCTGCACATAAGCATAGACTGCCTGTTGGGAGAAAACACCGCGATAACGTTATAGCCCCTCATTACAACGTTCCCTTTGTGGAGACAGCCGCGCCGTCCGTGTTCGGGCGCGTAGCAGCCTTGAGCGCATAGGCAAGCGCCTTGAACAGGGCTTCTATCTTGTGGTGATCGTTAGTGCCGTACTCCACGCACAGATGCAGCGTGATCCCCGCATTAAACGCGAACGCTCTCATAAACTCCTCGGTAAGGCAGGTGTCGAATTCGCCGACGCGCTCGTTTGTGAACTCGGCGTTGAACGCCAGAAACGGTCGCGCGCTGATATCAAGCGAGCAAAAGCCAAGACTTTCGTCCATTGGGATAAACGCCGAGCCGTAGCGCATTATTCCCGACTTGTCGCCGAGTGCCTTTGAGAACGCCTGTCCGAGGACTATTCCCACGTCCTCGGCGGTGTGGTGACCGTCAACGTACAGATCGCCCTTTGCGTTCACCTCAAGACCGAAGCCGCCGTGAACTCCGAGCGCCGTCAGCATATGGTCTAGAAAGCCTATTCCCGTGTCTGTCTTTACCTCGCCCCTGTCAAGATTCAGCTTGACGGTGATGTCGGTCTCTTTTGTTTTTCTTGTGATTTCGGCTGTTCTGTTCATTGTGTTCTCCTTATCACGAAATTACCATACTAAGCAAAAAAACTATAACAGCTAATGTTAACGATACTACAAGCAGTACCTTGATAAAATGCAGATCCTTTGAAATTCTCATCAGCACATACAGTGCTTCCTTGTCAGACGATACCTTTAACAGCAGCCGGGCGTAACAAGTCTGACCTCCCGCGCCTTTATATACCATCTTGCGGATATCCTCGGGGAGCAGCTGCCCGTTTTGCTCCATTTCGGCAAAATCGAAGTTTTCCTGTTGACTACACTCTTCAATTTTTGCCAAGCCGACGTCAGCTCTAAGCTGATCGAAATTTTCATATTCCATATCAGCTTTCCTTTCTAACCCTGATGGAATTCGCGTGCGCAGTGAGCTGCTCGCGCTCCGCTATCAGGATAATATCGTCCGCCGCGTCGATAAGTGCATCCTTAGTGTAATAAATATAGCTCGAACGCTTAACGAAGCTGTCCACTCCGAGCGGCGAGAAGAAACGCGCCGTGCCCGAGGTCGGCAGGACGTGATTGGGCCCCGCGTAGTAGTCGCCGAGCGGCTCGGGAGAATACGGCCCGAGGAACAGCGAGCCTACGTTGTCGAGCTTTCCGACATATTCAAGCGGATTTTCGACTACCGCTTCAAGGTGCTCGGGAGCTATCTTGTTCGCGATCTCGACCGCGTAATCCATATCGTCACACACGATTATGCCGCCGTAATTGTTCAACGATTCGTCAATAATCTCCCTGCGCGAAAGCGTTGCCGACTGCCGTTCTATCTCGGCTTGGGTTTTTTCGGCGAGCTCCATGCTCGTGGTTATCATAATCGCGGACGCCAATTTATCGTGTTCAGCCTGCGACATAAGGTCGGCAGCGAGATACTTCGGGTTTGCGGTCTCGTCCGCGAGAACGAGAATTTCGCTAGGTCCCGCTACCATATCAATATCGACGATACCGTAGACCAGCTTCTTAGCCGTAGCAACGAAAATATTGCCCGGACCTACTATCTTGGAAACGCGCGGTATTTCCTCCGTGCCGTAAGCGAGTGCCGCAATAGCCTGTGCGCCGCCCGCAAGATAAATACTGTCCACGCCGCAAAGCGCCGCCGCAACGAGGATATCCTTGTTCGCCGTGCCGTCCTTGAGCGGCGGAGTTACCATGATGACCTCCTTAACACCCGCAATCTTTGCGGGTATAGCGTTCATCAGCACCGACGACGGATATGCCGCCGTTCCGCCCGGAACGTACAGACCTACCTTATCCAGACCGCGCACACGCTGCCCCATAATAACACCGTTCTCCTCGGTCACACAGAAGCCCTCGCGCTTCTGACGGGTGTGGAACGCTGTGATGTTCTCGACTGCGTTCAGCATTGCGTTCACAAAATCGGGCGACTTCTCGTTCGCCTCGGTGAGCGCGTCCTGTATCGCCTCGTCGGGAACGCGGTAGTACTGCGCGTTCGGACAGTCAAACTTTGCGGTGTATTCCTTGACTACCTTGTCGCCGTTCGTTTTAACGTCCTCCAGAATAGCCTTTACGGTCTTTTCTACCTCGGCGTTTACTTCGCCCGCGCGCTTTTCGACCTCTGCGAGGAACTTTTTCTCGTCGCCGTTCGCCTTTATAATCCTTATCATCACAAATTCTCCTTGATCAAATCAACGATTTCCAGTATTCTCTCCTGCTTTAATTTCAGACTTACGGTGTTCACGATCAGCCGCGCCGAAA
>ERZ778496.98-NODE-98-length-98694-cov-9.401981_pt1 | contig 98694 bp, 92 predicted proteins | sample MGYA00433099_ERZ778496 | MGnify/ENA primary metagenome ERZ778496 (study PRJEB29527, sample SAMN07138962) | mouse gut metagenome | material: feces | host: mouse | place: China:Nanjing | collected 2016-01-25 ...
ACGGGGACATCGTGGTTTCCGACCTGCGCCTGCCCGACGGCAACGGTATCGACCTTTTGCGCTGGATGCGCAAGGAGGGCAGGATGCAGCCCTTTGTCATCATGACCGACTATGCCGAAGTGCATACGGCGGTTGAAAGCATGAAACTCGGTTCGCTGGACTACATACCCAAACAACTCGTGGAGGACAAACTCGTGCCTCTGCTCCGTACCATACTGAAAGAGCGGAATATCGGGCGAAGCCGTATGCCCCTGTTCTCGCGTGACGGCTCGGCGTTCCAAGCCATCATGAAGCGGATAAGGCTGGTAGCCCCCACCGACATGAGCGTGCTGATATTCGGGGAGAACGGCACGGGCAAGGAGCATATCGCCCACCTGCTGCACGACAAGGGCAAGCGGGCAGGAAAACCGTTTGTGGCTGTGGACTGCGGTTCGCTCACCAAAGAACTTGCGCCGTCGGCTTTCTTCGGACACGTCAGAGGCGCATTCACGGGTGCGGACAGTGCCAAGAAAGGTTATTTCCATGAGGCGGAAGGCGGCACGCTGTTCTTGGACGAGGTGGGCAACCTCGCACCGGAAACCCAGCAGATGCTACTCCGCGCCATACAGGAACGGAGATACCGTCCGGTAGGTGACAAATCTGACCGTAGTTTCAATGTCCGCATCATCGCCGCCACCAACGAGGATCTGGAGAAGGCGGTCAATGAAAAGCGTTTCCGGCAGGACTTGTTGTACCGTCTGCATGACTTCGAGATAACCGTCCCGCCGTTGCGCGACTGTCAGGAGGACGTCATGCCGCTGGCTGAGTTCTTCCGTGAAATTGCGAACCGGGAACTGGAATGCGATGTCATCGGCTTTGACGGAGAAGCCCGCAAGACATTGCTGACCCATGCGTGGCCGGGCAATGTCCGTGAGCTTCGTCAGAAAATCATGGGCGCGGTGTTGCAGGCACAGACGGGTCTTGTCACGAAAGAGCATCTGGAACTTGCCGTGACGAGGGCGACCTCACCCGTCAGCTTCGCCCTGCGCAGCGATGCGGAAGACAAGGAGCGTGTCTTACGCGCGTTGAAGCAGGCGAACGGTAACCGCAAGGTTGCCGCCGAACTGCTCGGGATAGGACGCACGACGCTGTACAACAAACTGGAAGAATATGGATTGAAGTATAAATTTCAGCAATCATAGTCCATAATTCGCTGAATTTAGTTACCCACAAAAGTATGTTTTTTCAAAAAATAGTATTATATTTGCATTTAGAAAAAGTGTTCTTTTGATTTAATGCAAAACGAGGTAAAATACAGAACTTCGCTTGTTTCTAAATCGTTACCCATCAAGAAACGAATCTTTGCAAACTATTCAAATTCAGCGATAAAGACAATTCGTAATGTCTTGCTACGTGGAAAGTGACATTCTTTGTTATACCAGCCAAGGTACACCAATGTTTTAGTTTCCGGTTTGAATTATCATTTTTAGGCAATTTAAAAATTTTCTCATCACCAGAGCCAATTCTTTCCGGTAGCCATTTCAAAGCTTCTTTACTTATAGGAAAGTCCTCACAACGTTTCGTCTTAGTCACACGAATCCGAAGGATAATGGCACCTTCATTATCTTCATACAAATCATTCCAGACCAACTTCTTCACATCACTGTAACGAAGCCCAACTAAACAGCAAAAGATAAAAGCGCATTTCAACATATCATCTTCACATGGTGTATTCATCAACCTCTTTATTTCCTCAATCGTTAAAAATTCCCTTTGCCCATCCTCCGGCTTAGGTTTATCCGTGTTATCTATCTTATCAAGAGGATTAATCGCCATTATATCAGCTTGCATCGCTTTACGAATTACCCAAGCAAATTTTTTGTATAGATTATGTTGAGTATTCTGTGAAAGAACTTCATATTTTGATTTCTTTTCACTATTCTCATAGTTAAAATTCATTGCAGTACGAAGATAAGCAATGAACCCTTTAACAAACTCTGTATTTACCTTTGTAAAGGTGATTTTATCACCAGCATAAGCCTCTAAATGCTTAGCAAGTGAATGAAGCGTATAATAATAACTTCGCTTGTTACCCGATTTTGCTAGTTGTTCATCTGCCAAGTGTAAGACAAATTGAATAAGATTCATCTTTGATCTGGTAGTATTTGTTTTAAAGCCATGTTCGTTATTTTGCAACTCTACGATCCGTTTAGCCTTGATCGCATTAGCTAACTCTAACGTTTTACGGTTCGCTTCCTTATCTGCTTTTGATTTTTCCGGAATAAGATAGAGTTTGAGAAACTCGTACACACGATCACCGTCTTTGTATAGATCCAGGTAGATCGATTCATTCCCGTTAGCCAGTTTCTTTGTACGAATACGTACCGGTTCTTTAACTTTGACTTGCTTTGCCATATCGTTACTTTATTTGTTACCCACCGTAAAGATAAGTAACATTTCCGTTCACGGGTAACAAACGAGTAACAAAAGTAACAAAAAAAAGAGCTAAACAAAGGAAAACACGTTGTTCCTGTTTAGCTCTCATATTACTTATAAAACACTAATATTTAGTATTTTATTTAGCTTTTGCTTTACTCTTATTTTCTTTGATTTTTCGGATAGGTCTTTCAAAACCGGTCATCCCCATGATTTTATAATATTTCTTCCGACAAAGATACATATAATTTCGAATTTAGCAAAGACTCATAACTGATTCCTTCCGATTAGGATTATTTTAATGTAAACGAAGCTGTTTTCACCTCTTTACTATTTCCACCGATCATCACCTGAAACTCACCCGGCTCAGCGACATAATCTAAGGTCTTCTTATAGTACCATTATGATCGGTTTTCCTGTCTTTTGGATAGCATCCAGTAATTTTTTCTGTGTTTGCGGCATTTCAAGGATGGCTCCACTAAACGCCTTATCCACTCATATCTATCGATTCACCCAAAACAACAATAATCCCATCAGCACCTTAACTCCGACTCCCAGACTATTACCTATTCCATGCCGCTATCACCGTAAAATCAGACACGACAAAGCCGTTAAATCCTCATTGTTTACACAATACGTTATTAAGAAACCAAGTATTTCCGGTCGCAGGGACACTTTCAAATTCGTTAAATGAAGTGTCATAATACTCCCTACTCCTGCTTCTACAGCAACCTGATAAGAACGCATGAATTCATGGCAATCACACGACATATTATAATCTCGACCAGCCACGGACGCTCCATAAAGCGCATAATGCTTTACACAAGCCATAGGAGTTTATCGACCGAGAATCTACTCAGCAGGTCTTCAGAAGAGATAGCTGGAGTTCTATTCGATTAGACCGATCTCACGAAACCAATCTTCAGCCCGATCCGGCCATTCATTTACAGACGCTCCTGTATCTCGTAACCCATATCCATGGCCACCTTGACTATACAAATGCATCCATGCCGGAACACCAGCTTCCTTTAAGGCATAATAATAGAAAATACTACTGTTGATATAAGATTTGTCATCTTCCGCTTGAATCAACATGGTTGGAGGTGTGGCAGATGAAACCTTTAACTCCGGTGCCAATTGGAAGTTCTCTCCATCTAAATAAGCGGGATAAACCAACAAACAATAATCCGGACGACAACTTACTTTATCCGTAACATCAATAGCCGAATAAGTACGTTTCAAAAAATTATTGCTAACCATAGCGGCTAAATGGCCACCAGCCGAGAATCCCATCACACCAATCCGCTTTGAATCTATATTCAAATTCTCAGCGTTCGCTCGAACATAACCAATTGTACGCTGTACATCTTGCAAAGGAGCTTCGTGCTTTTCCAATCCTTCTCGTCTTGGAACCCGGTATTTAAGTAAGACCGCAGTTATTCCAAGATTATTAAGCCATTCGCAAACTTCATCACCTTCCAAATCATAAGCCAAAATATTGTAACCACCACCAGGACAGACAATCATAGCGGCACCCGAGGCCACTTCATCCGGAGCATGATATATAGTAATCGTTGGCTCACTTACATTCGTAATACGCAAAACACTCTCACCACCGGTTTTTCCACCGTCCGTATCAGCTTTCTCTATTAATTTAATAGTTTCTCCCGGCGCACCTTTTGGGAATAATAAAATCGGATTCTCTTGTGCCATAGACGTATTGATTAAACAAACCCCAATCAATAAAGGGAATATCCACTTCTTAACCATACAACACATTATTAATGTTATAGGGTGCTAATATACACATCTTATTTTATTTATCCAATCAGAATCGAATAAATAAAAACAAAAAGTGGGTACAGTTCAGTTTTGCCCCCTTACATCTGCCGTGGTATCATTATTCACTATTAATTATTATGAAGAAGTTTGTTTGGAGTACCATTCTCAAAGTAATCATCGCCATTGCGGGGGCCTCCGGAATAACGACTTGTGGCTTATGAGCAAGTGGTATTGTTTTTACCAAAATTACAGGAGGTTCGCCAACATCGGCTATCATTATTATATCACCCGAGATGGCGAGCCGCATCGTTGCCGGCCAAAGGACCAGATCGGGGTACACGCCTCGGGCTGGAACGATCACAGTCTGGGTATTTGCTACGAGGGTGGGTTGGATGAGCGGGGGCTTACCGCAGATACCCGAACGTACGCCCAACGTTGTACCTTGATCGATCTCTTGCGACAGCTACGTCGCAATTACCCGTCAGCACGTAATATTAGGGCATTATCAGCTCAGCACCAACATTCGCAAGGCTTTCCCCTACTTCGACGCAGAGAAAGAATATGCGAAATTGTATTAGGCTTCGTGATATTTGAATAGGCAACAGATTTTTTCGTATGTTTGCGGACAATATAGAAAATAAACAAAAAGATACAACATGAACTATTACGAATTTAGTTTCACATACACCTCTCCTATCGAGAAAGAGATTATAAATGACGTGCTGGCCGCCGAGTTGGGGGAAATCGGTTTTGAGAGCTTTACGGAAAGCGAGAAAGGTTTGCTGGGATATATATCCGAGGCTTTATATGACAAAAAGACATTGGATGATAAACTGGCCGACTTTCCGCTAGAGAATACCCGGATCGATTACACCTCCGAATGGGTAGAAAGCAAGGATTGGAATGAGGAATGGGAGAAAAATTATTTCAAACCGATCCGGATCGCAAACGAATGTATCATCCGCGCCTCCTTTCACGAGGCGGAGCCTGGCTATACATACAATATAATAATAGACCCGAAAATGGCTTTCGGCACCGGCAATCACGAAACGACTTATTTAATGATAAACGAGATGCTGAAACTAGATTTAGAAGGTAAGGAGCTACTGGATATGGGATGCGGAACTGCTGTGCTGGCCATCTTGGCCCGGCTGAAAGGGGCAAAACGGGTAACAGCCATCGACATCGACGAATGGGCTTACAACAACGCCCTAGAGAATATCCGCCTGAATCATACCGAAGACATACAAGTAGCCTTGGGCGGCGCCGATAAAATCAAGGAATTCGGGCAATTCGACATTGTCTTCGCCAATATCAACCGGAACATCCTCCTGAATGACATCTGTCAATACACGACCTGCATGAAACCGGGAAGCCTCCTGTTTATGAGTGGTTTTTACGTAGAAGATATTCCGGCGATAGAAGCAGAATGTCAGAAAAACGGACTAAAACTGGATTCTTATAACGAAAGAAATAACTGGGTTGCCATGAAAGTCTTAAAAGGATAACTTTTTTTAACGGCAAAAGTTAAGACAAGGATAAACCTTAATCCAAATAAATACGTTATCTTAGTAGAAACTTCTAAAAAGAAAAAGTTATGAAAAGCGTAGATTCAAAATTATTACTTGGCCTTGTAGTAGGTGCGGCTGTTGGTGCCGCTGTAGGTTATTTGGCAGCGACAGATAAGAGAGAACAATTACTGGAAGAATTGAACAGTGTTGTCGGAAAAGTAAAAGAAGGCTTTAACTCCGCTCTTGAGAAGTACAAGGAAGGAAAGCGGGAAGTGATACAGGCAACCGAAGAAATCACCACAGAGTAAGTTTGTATGGAAAAGGATTCAGGAAAAATCTTCAGTGAGCTGAAAAAAGACGTTACAGCTTACATGGAGTCAAAACTTGAGCTCCTGAAATTGAGCGCATATGAGAGAACGGGTAAAGTCATATCCGTTCTCTCGTATGGTTTGATATTATTGTTCTTAGGATTCTTCGCCATACTGTTCATATTTATGGCCGTAGGATTTTTCTTGGGCGAATGGCTAGGTTCCTCCGGAGCCGGACTAGGCATCGTGGCCCTATTATATTTGCTACTTATCGGTATCATTCTATTAACGAAGGATAGGATAAGGACGAAAATAATCAATGAGGTAATAGCCGCGCTGTCGGCAAATGATGATAAAAATGAGACGAACTATGAGCAAGCAGCAAACCCCACTGGAGAGACTGATTTCTGATAAAGAACGCATACAGAGGCAATGTAAGCGGCAAGAGCAGAAATTAAATGAGGATTTCTCTTATATACAGGAAAACGCCGGAAGTTTGTTGTTATCGGGATTATCGTCTCTCATTTTTCCCGGCAATAAACCAACGGCAAAAAGCAACGACAAAAACACGGCGTCCATAGCAGCCGGACACCCCTCCATTGCTTTAGAGATCTCAGACTATTTATCCATAGCGAAAGGCATGATTCCCTTCGCTTGGGATCTCGCTCAACCATTTATCATGACGTGGGGAATCAAGAAAGCGAAAAAATGGTTCTCTAATCTCTTATTCAAGAAAAAGAAATAACCTCCAACAATTAATTTATGTTAGAGGGCAGGTTTTTCTGCCTATATTATAAGGCTCAATACAAAAAACATGACTACATTTGCAGTCGTTAAAGCAAGGATAAAATGATATATCTACTCCTTGCGATGGAATAAGAGATAAAAATAAAGACTTATTATTAATAAACCCATAAAAAGTTTTATTACAATGATCAAACTAGGTATTAACGGTTTCGGCCGTATCGGACGTATGGTGTTCCGTGCTGCAGTTGCTAACTTTGGCAACGACATTCAAGTTGTAGGTATCAACGACCTTTTGGATGCTGATTACTTGGCATACATGTTGAAATATGACTCAGTACACGGTCGTTTCGAGGGCGAAGTTGCTGTAGAAGACGGTGCTTTGGTTGTAAACGGCAACAAAATCCGTTTAACTGCTGAGATGGATCCTGCTAACTTGAAATGGAACGAGGTTGACGCTGACGTTGTTGTTGAGTCTACTGGTTTCTTCTTGACAGACGAGACAGCTCGCAAGCACATCCAAGCTGGCGCTAAGAAAGTTATCATGTCTGCTCCTTCTAAGGACGCTACTCCTATGTTCGTTTACGGTGTTAACCATACAACTTACGCAGGTCAAGATATTATCTCTAACGCTTCTTGTACTACAAACTGCTTGGCTCCTATCGCTAAGGTTTTGAATGACAAGTTCGGTATCGTTAAAGGTTTGATGACTACAGTTCACGCTGCTACAGCTACTCAGAAAACTGTAGACGGTCCTTCTAAGAAAGACTGGAGAGGTGGTCGTGGTATCCTTGAGAACATTATCCCTTCTTCAACAGGTGCCGCTAAGGCTGTAGGTAAAGTATTACCTGTATTGAACGGTAAATTAACTGGTATGGCTTTCCGTGTACCGACTTCTGACGTTTCTGTTGTTGACTTGACAGTAGTTCTTGAGAAAGAGGCTTCTATGGCTGACATCTGCGCTGCAATGAAGGAAGCTTCTGAAGGCGAATTGAAAGGTATTCTTGGTTATACTGAAGACGCAGTTGTTTCAACTGACTTCCGTGGCTGTGCTAACACTTCTATCTTCGACGCTAAAGCTGGTATCTCTTTGGATGCTAACTTCGCTAAGGTTGTATCTTGGTACGACAACGAGTGGGGTTATTCAAACAAAGTTTGTGAGATGGCTCGCGTTATCGCTGGTAAGTAATTTATTACCACACAACATAGAAAAGGCTGTCCTCTTTGAGGATGGCCTTTTTTTTCGTACGTTTGTATCATGAAATCATATGAACTTATCACGATTCTAGGGCCTACGGCTTCCGGAAAGACGACTTTCGCCGCTGCTCTCGCCGCTCATTTGGATACGGAGATCATCAGCGCTGATTCCCGGCAGATCTATCGTTCGATGGATATCGGGACGGGTAAGGACTTGGCCGATTACAACGTGGATGGAAAACAAATCCCTTACCACTTAATCGATATCTGCGAACCCGGCTATAAATATAACGTATTTGAGTACCAACATGACTTTTTCCGAGCCTATGAGGGCATGAAGCGGAAAGGTAAACTTCCGATCTTATGCGGAGGAACAGGGATGTACATAGAGGCCGTGCTGAAAGGCTATAAGCTATTGGACGTGCCTCAAAATCCAGAACTAAGGGAAGCCCTTAGAAATAAAACCCTGAAAGAATTGGAAACCATCCTCGCCTCTTATAAGGTGTTGCATAATAAAACGGACGTGGACACCGCCCAACGGGCGATCCGTGCGATCGAGATCGAGGAGTATTATAAGACGCAGGCACCGGACATAAATGAATATAATCCGATCAACAGCCTGATCATCGGTATCCATATCGACCGGGAACTACGTAGGGAAAAAATATCCAGACGCTTGCGGACTCGATTGGATGAAGGAATGGTAGACGAGGTTCGCACGATCTTGGCCACGGGAGTTAAGCCGGAGGACTTGATCTATTACGGATTGGAATATAAGTTTCTTACCTTATATATTATCGGGGAGCTTTCTTTTGAGGAGATGGTCTCGCAACTTGAGATAGCGATCCATCAATTCGCCAAAAGGCAAATGACTTGGTTCCGGGGTATGGAACGCCGGGGTTGCGAGATTCATTGGATGGATGCCACTCTCCCGACCGAAGAAAAAATAGAGACAACCATGCGAATTCTAAATAATCAGCTATGATAACAATAAACGATCTAAATAAAAGTGAGAACTTCTTCTTGATGGCAGGTCCTTGCGTAATCGAGGGAGAAGATATGGCGTTACGTATCGCCGAGAAAATAATGGGTATCACGGAAAGGCTGCAAATACCCTATGTATTCAAAGGCTCCTATCGGAAAGCGAATCGCTCCCGTCTGGATTCTTTCACGGGCATCGGGGATGAGAAAGCGTTAAAGATCTTACGGAAGGTAAGCGAGACGTTTGATATTCCCACCGTTACCGACATCCATGAGACAACAGAGGCTGCCATGGCCGCCGAATATGTCGACGTCCTTCAAATCCCGGCTTTCCTATGCCGTCAAACAGATTTATTGGTAGCGGCAGCCGAAACCGGGAAGATCGTCAATATAAAGAAAGGGCAGTTCCTTTCGCCGGGTGCCATGCAATTTGCCGTACAAAAGGTAGTGGACGCAGGAAATGATAATGTCATGATCACTGAGCGGGGAACAACATTCGGCTATACCGACCTTGTTGTCGATTTCCGGAGCATCCCGCAAATGCAAACATTCGGTTTCCCGGTTATTATGGACGTAACCCATTCTTTGCAGCAACCGAATCAAACCTCCGGCGTGACCGGTGGATTACCCGCCCTTATTGAAACGATAGCGAAAGCCGCTATAGCCGTGGGCACAGACGGACTATTTATAGAGACTCACCCGGAGCCAAGCCAAGCCAAATCCGATGGAGCCAATATGCTCAGGCTGGATTTGCTAGAAGATCTTTTGACACGTTTGGTACGCTTACGACAAGCTCTGTAAAGCTTGCTTGCCTAAGGATATATACTGACTTAGCCGATGAATATATACAGGTTGGAGCTAGTCAGTATATATTTTATGAAATACCGTTATCCTAACCGGCTGATCTTTCGTAAACGTCCCTCATCAAGCAAACTGATTTTCCGACCATCGACAGCAATGAGATGTTCGTTGATAAAGGTAGACAACGTACGGATAGCATTCGATGTAGTCATATTCGACAAATTCGCCAAATCCTCCCGAGACAAATAAATACTCAAAGTGGCACCATCCTCTTCCAAGCCATAACTATCTTTCAAAAACAACAAAGACTCAGCTAAACGTCCGCGAATATGTTTCTGTGTAAGGTTTACCGTGCGTTCATCTGCCACACCTAAATCAAAGGACAATTGACGGATAAAAAACATCGCCAAATTCGGATTGCTCATCAAAAGATCAATAACCACTGTCATAGGAATCATGCAAACCGTAGAAGCCTCGAATGCGGAAGCGTTCGTCAAATAATCTTCTTGAGCGAAACTAGCCCGGTAACCAAAATACTGCACAGGCTTAATCATCCGGATAATCTGGCTCCTACCCCCTACTCCATCCTTATAAATCTTCACTTTACCCTTTAACAAGCACATCATGTCCTTTGGTTCGTCTCCTTCACAATAAATCAACTCATTACGTTTGAAATACTGGATCTTCGAACTATTACGGAGGATCTCACGTTCCTTTTCGGTCAGCACCCTCCACACCTCTGATAAACTAGCCGATAAATCGACCTCTTCTTTTTGTTGTTTAACCACGACTGCTATATAACATACTTATGAAGCACAAATATACGATTTTTCTTTTGAAAAAATAAAAACTTTTGTACGATTAATTACACCATATTGTAACATTTTACTTTCTTTCACGTCTAAACTAAAATTTATTCATTATGTTTGCCTAGAAAGAATGTAAAATCGTTGAAAAAGTTATATTCGATACTTACCTTGATTTTAATCACTATAAGTATTTTCGCAAAGAACACTGATACTTATAGTGATAAGATACTGTCTTTCGGCAAGGGGAATCAAGAAACGAGAGAACGGGCGGACTCGATCATGTACCTTGTCATCGAAAAGGCGACCCAATACCAAAATACAGTATCAAAATATGAGGCTGAGATTTATATCAAAGGACGTACAGAAATTTTAAAACAAAACATGTTAATACGTCTCGCCCACCACATCTTTCCTATCGACCGGAAAAATAAGGATATGCTTTTTGAAATGGTCAGCCAATCTAGATTTAACGCCCCTCAGAATTATCTTCATGATCTAAAGGCTGTCAACGGAAACAGCATACCCAACGAAAAGAAGCAACAGGAGGCCTTGGCTTTCTTGAATTTGAACGTATATTCCCCTACCGCTTACGATGATGCCATCTTCATGCCGATAGCCAGCAACGCTTTTAAGTTTTATACGTTCAATTTGGAAGGGCTGGAGACGATCAACGGCTTGACGATTTACAAAATCCGTTTCCAGCCGAAGCAATGGAGCCAGAAATTGGTATGCGGGGATTTATATGTCATCGACCAGTCATGGACGATCGATAAGATTGATATGAACGGTCGTTACTCTTTCGCCGAATTCAACCTAGTCATGAGCTACGGACGGGATTTCAGGCGATTCATCCTGCCCGAGAAGGCGGATCTATTCCTCCGATACAGGGTATTGGGAAATGCGGTGGCAACCACCTACCATTCTTCCTTTAAGTATCAGGAAGTGGAATGGGTGGAAGAGGATAACGAAAGCCATAAATGGAAATCCTTGGACCTAACCAATTATTACAAACTCTCGTCCGATACGGTTCCTATTATTAGGGATTCCACGTATTGGAATATCCATCGTGACAATCCCTTGAGTCCGGATGAAGCCCACTTATACAGTAAAGCCCAAGAGCAAAATATAAGTAAAATCGATACGGCCGATGATCTCCGGAAGTACGTTAAACTAACGGAGCAGTTGACGAATACAGTCAATATAGATTATAAAACGACCCGTATTAAATATTCCGGGCTTCTGAATCCATTCCAATTGGGTTATTCCGCCCGTAACGGCATCACTTACAAACAGCGATTCCGTATCAGCAAGACATTTGTCCGTGACAAACAAATTCGTTTTCGTCCGGAGATAGGTTACGTATTCAAGCGCAAGCAGGTATTTTTCAAGGTCGGAGGCGATTGGGAATACTCGCCGCAGAAACGGGGAATCTTATCGGTAGAGGTAGGAAACAGCAATGAGAGTTACTCTTCCGAGATCACCCAAAAGATCAATGAGGAACTAAAGGATTCCACCTTCAATTTTGATGATTTAAACCTTGAGTATTTCAAACATTACTATGCGGAAATAAAAAACTCCATCGAGTTATTCAATGGGTTTCAATTAATAACAGGCATCTCTTACCATCGCCGTATCCCCTCTAAAAAGAAAGTGGCGATTGATCCTGGGAATGATGTAGAGGAGATACTCAGTCAGAATTATAATGACTTTACGCCCGTGCTCGGTTTCTCCTATACACCCCGCCAATATTATCGCATGGACGGATACCGGAAAGAGTATGTCTATTCGTATTATCCCACGATATCCATTGAATTCGCAAGAGGTATCCCCGGAATCGGGAAAAGCTCGGGAGATTACGGACGTATAGAGGCGGACGTCCATCAAAGCCTTATGCTTGGCCTGTGCAGACGGTTGAACTATCATATCAGCGGCGGTCTTTATACACAACAAAAGTCTACCTATTTCGCAGACTTTAGGTATTTCACCCGCAGGAATTTCCCCGATACATGGGATGATCAGATCGGCGGAGTCTTCAATCTATTGAAAGGCGAGTGGTTTAATGCCTCCGATAAGTATATACAAGCGCATTTCATGTATGAAAGCCCCTTTATCTTATTCAAGATTCTTAGGATCAACTCCACGAAAAAATTCATGCAAACGGCCTCACGCTATATCCTCTCCGAACGCTTTTATCTGAGCCAACTATGGACACCGGTCTTGCCCAGCTATACGGAAATCGGATACGGGATCGGGAACCATATCTTTAATATCGGGATATTCGCCGGATTTGATCGTTGGCATTATCAAAACATGGGGTTCAAGTTTGCCTTCGAGTTATTTCAATGAATGGATAGCGGGCGGGCTACCAATATCCCTTTACAACTCTTTATCCCCTCCGCATAATCCCGCAAGGAGGATGCTTGGACGATTACCTTTTTAGCGGAAGAAGAGGCATGGATAAATGTCAGCTGTTCATCCTTCCAATAGGCAATCCCGACATGCGTCACATCCAGCCCCTTAATGGAAGTAACGAAGCAGAGGATATCGCCGTTCTTGATTCCGGACGAACATTTCTCGATCTCCTGTTTAGGCACATAATAATGAGGACGTAGGTTTATCTCCTTTTCCTTATCGGCTATCCTTCGAAGCCTTTCCGGATGGTTCTTCAGTTGCTTATAGCTATCCGGATGCGTGGATATAAAAGATAAATCCAGAGGCAGGGAGACACCACCGATCTCCCGCCCCATATCTTTCACGATTCCTTTTCGCTCATTCTCATAGAACCAATCGGCCATATAATGCAAACGATCCGTGTAATCATGGATCATGCCCTCTCTGTACCGGATCTGCTGTAGATTCTCACAGAAGTTCTCAAAGGTAGTTTTTTCCTCTCGCAGGGTACGGGATAAAGCCAATACGGTCTCTGCGAATGTGGTGCAATCCAATTCCCGCAGATTGACCACCAAGCCCTCCGGCTCCTTTTCCAAAGTAGAGGCGACATAGGGAGTCTCCCGAAAGAAAAAGGCGGTATGGATCATTAACTCGTCTAGGGCTAACGATTTCTCAGATTTCATCTGGGTACAATACCGATCGAAAATAGCACGATCCTCATCCGTACAATACAATTTACGGGATGTATGCTCTTGGGCGTTCACTAAAAACACTATACATATACACATCCAAAAAACAAGCAGTATCATTCCCCTTCTCATAAGTTAATCCTTTTTCGTTTTCAGTAAATCCTCCAATTTCACCAGCTCGTCACGGAATTGGGCAGCCTCGATGAAATCCAGTTTCTTCGCAGCTTCCGTCATCTGTTTGCGAGTCCGCTCGATCGCCTTCTCAAGCTGCGTACGGTTCATGTATTGCACGACCGGGTCCGCTACCAAGCTTGGTTCCGGCTCTATATAAGCGTAAGGCTCCGCCGTTTGTTGTTTCTCGGCAAGCAAAGAGACACTGTTTTTCATGACTTGCTTCGGAGTAATGCCATGCGCCTCGTTATAAGCCATCTGTTTCTCCCGCCGGCGATTGGTCTCGTCCATGGTCTGCTGCATACTCGCCGTGATCTTATCGGCATAGAAGATAACCTTTCCGTTCACGTTTCGGGCGGCACGTCCGGCTGTCTGTGTCAAGGATCGGTGGGAACGCAAAAAGCCTTCCTTATCCGCATCCAAGATAGCGACCAACGAGACTTCCGGTAAATCCAGCCCCTCGCGTAGCAGGTTGACACCGATCAGCACGTCAAACAGGCCATTCCGCAGGTCGTCCATAATCTGTACCCGCTCCAAGGTATCTACATCGCTATGTATATAGTTGCATCGTACCCCCATGCGGGTCATATAAGTAGTCAGTTCCTCCGCCATACGCTTGGTCAAGGTAGTCACCAAGACCCGCTCGTTTTTCGCCGAGCGTTGCGTGATCTCCTCCATCAAGTCGTCGATTTGGTTTAATGAAGGGCGGACATCGATAATCGGGTCTAGCAGGCCTGTCGGGCGTATCACCTGCTCCACTACCACCCCCTCGCTCTTTATCAGCTCGTAATCGGCGGGAGTAGCACTCACATAAATGCCTAGAGGCGTCAACGACTCGAACTCATCGAAGGTAAGCGGACGGTTATCCATCGCCGAGGGCAAACGGAAGCCATACTCCACCAAGTTTTTCTTCCGGGCATAATCCCCGCCATACATCGCACGGATCTGCGGGATCGTCACATGGCTCTCGTCTACGACTAGCATGAAGTCTTTCGGGAAATAGTCCAACAAGCAGAAAGGACGATCACCCGCCGCACGTCCGTCGAAATAGCGGGAATAGTTCTCGATACCCGAGCAATGCCCTAGTTCCCGGATCATTTCCAGATCAAACGTGACACGTTCATACAGGCGTTTCGCCTCGAAGGGCTTACCGATCTCCTTGAGGAAATTCACCTGCGTACCCAGATCCACATCGATCTGGCCGATCGCCATATTGATACGCTCTTGGGTGGTCACGAATAAATTGGTAGGATAAATATTCAGCTCATCTTGCTCATCATACTCCTCGCCCGTCAACGGATTGAAAGAGGAGATACGGTCTATCTCATCATCCCAGAACTCGATACGATACGCCATACCGTCGAAAGTCTCGATCGCAGGGAAGACATCCACCGTATCACCACTCACACGGAAACAGCCGCTTTTGAACTCCAGCTTATTATTCACGTACAGGGCGTCTACAAACCGGCGCAACAGCTTATCCCGGTCGATACGCATACCCCGTTCCAAATGCGTCACTTTCTCAGCGAAAGCCGTAGGATCCGCCATACCATATAAGCAGGATACGGATGAGACCACGATCACGTCCTTACGACCCGACAATAAGGAAGCCGTGGCCCTCAAACGCAGCTTATCGATCTCCTCATTGATCGCCAAGTCTTTTTCTATATAGGTATCGGTAGAAGGCAGATAGGCCTCCGGTTGGTAATAATCATAATAAGAGACAAAGTACTCTACCGCATTATTTGGGAAAAACGCTTTAAACTCACTGTACAACTGGGCGGCAAGCGTCTTATTATGACTGAGTATCAAGGTTGGTCTCTGAACTTCCTTTATCACGTTAGCGATCGTAAACGTCTTACCGGAACCGGTAACACCCAAAAGGGTCTGGAAAGGAACGCCGCTCTTGATCCCTTCCGACAACGCCGCAATCGCCTCGGGTTGGTCACCCGTGGGACTGAACGAAGACGATATTTCAAAATTCATTCTTTACCCGATCTGTTGTTTAGGCATTACCAACCACAAGATAAGGTATAACAGTATACCGAATCCGGCAAAAAGAACCATCAATACCCATACGATCCGTACGATTGTCGGATCTAAATCCAAGTACTCCGCAAGACCGGCACAAACGCCACCTATCATCTTATTATTCGAACGAGTCAATCTTTTCTTCTCTTCCATATCTTATCATATTTTTATTAAGATACAAAACTAATGAATCTCACTCATATTTACAAGTTGAACCAATAATTCATTTTGATCATAAACGTATTTGTCGCAGGGAGTCCCCACATACGATTCAAATTACTTCCCCAGCCGGACGAGTACCAGTTATCCCGGTTAGACATCCGGTGCTCCCATACAAAATAAAGCGTGGATCCAGGCAGGTATTCCCAGCGGGCTACCAAGTTGGAACGAAACTCGTTAAACCTAAAATCCGGGTTATTGAAAGACATCAGCCCAGCTCCCTCTCCGATGGTATAGACTCCATCCGCATAAGTCAAATGATCCGGTTCAATACGTTGAAAACGATTCTCTAAGGTATGCGACTTTGTATCCGCCGCTAATTTAAAATCATCGTATTTAGCGATAGAGGTGAACGGGGCACCATAAAATTGAATGGAAATATCGGGGGTCACGTTCACTTGTAATTTCAGCGTGAGGCCATAGGTCTTCTGATCCATATGGCCCATGACATAATAAGGGGTCAAGCCACTCGAGCTAAGCGGCCTCGTCGTAGCCACATATTGCATCTCATCCGTATTCCACGCATAATCCAGTTGCCCTGACAAATAGACATGGTTTCCCAAACGGAAGGTCAGGCTTGGCGAGATCGTATTGAAACGATTTCCCTCGAAATTATGATCGCCCTCGTATTTGAGCATCAGCATCATCCGCTTCGCCTTATCGGTATTAAACTTAGCAGAGGTCAAGAAGTAAGAGCCGAAACGGACATCCGGTCCCCCTCGCAACAAGCGGCTATCCAGCCAATTCCAGCCAAACGTTTCCTTGATATCCCATTCATACCGGTTCATCGTCATACTTTGCCAACGCAAAGAAGCGTTGTTGCTAAAAGGAGTACCGCCGTAATTCCACATATTCTTTTGCGACAGGGTAAAAGCGTTGTACCGGAATATTTTCCAGATATCAGTCTGCCGATACATGATCTCCGTCTCATTCATCAGATAATCCGTTTCCTTCATATATCCCATATCATTCAAGTCGAAACCGGGTGACGACCAAGTAAAGGTCTCCGAGAAGTTCCATTTGGCATTACCTTTCCGTCCCACTTTCACATAACCGCCCGTTCCGGTCAGGGAGCGACGGGTAGGATCCACTCCCAAATAATCGGTGGAGGAAGCCCTTTGATAATAATGCGCCACGCTATTCTGCAAAGCCGTGATCGCCCCGGCGCTACCATGCAAGGAACTCAACATTCCCTTTACATCTATATAATAAAGGCGGTTCTTGAAATACTGGGTAAAATCAATACCTGCCGTGAAAGCGTTACGCACCATAAAATCTTCCAGATAAGGCTGATCCAAGGCACGGTTTACCGAAGTCACCATACCGCCCAGCAAGGTATTCCCCTTCCAGTTTTTTTGCACACGGGCCACGGTATAGTTTGTCAACGGCTCCACGACTTCCACATCCTCCACCCCGTTACGGGTAACCTTGGAGGAGGAACGTGCCGTTACGCTCTCGATCACTCCGATCGTCAAGCCCCGTTTATTCGTACCCGTCAGTTTCAACGCGCCGATAATCGGCACATTCTCTTTCGTCTCGGCATAACTGCCTACGTTGTCTATACCTCGTGGCGTATAAGAGGGAGAGGCGCCGATCCTACGGGTATAAAACATCATATCGCTACCGTTCGCAAAATCCAAGATATGTTTTCCTTCCAAGAAGAAGGGGCGTTTCTCATCGTAAAACGTCTCGTAGGCCGTAAGGTTCATTACGGAGGGGTCCAACTCCACTTGTCCGTAATCCGGATTGATCGTCATATCCAACGTATAATCCGAGAGAGCGAACTTAGCGTCCAAGCCCACGTTTCCTCCCCAGCTATGTCCTTTTTGATAAGGGCTGCCGTCTATCCGGGGTTCCTGCCTGTATTTACCCATCACATACGGCAAGAACTCGATACCACGAGGCTTAGGAACAGAGTCCATGCCACTCATGTTACCGAAAGAGAAAACATGCCCATTGTTTTTCAAGGGGATCATGCTCCAATTTTGCACCTCGTTATTCCTACGGATAATACGGCGTACGTGCAAGCCCCAAACGCCATCCTCCGATTGCTGGTTATAACGCAACTGGCTGAACGGGATACGCAACTCGGCGGTCCAACTGGAATCCGCCCGATTAATATGCGTCCGGCCCTCCCAAACGGCGTTCCAGCTCTTATTGACATCCAACTTGTCGGTAACGATTAAATCGGTCTTATTCCCTCCCAGATTGATATTGAATTCCGGCGCCGCCCGATAATCATGGTAGGTATCGAAAGCTACACTTATCAAATCGCCCAGACTATTGTCATCCCGGTTTCCGATAAAACGGTTCATCTTATCCGGCACGGCGTCCTTGCAATACACGCCTATATAGATATATTTATCATCATAGAAAAGTTTCACCCGGGTTGGAGATTCCGTGATCGCCCGCTCATAGGGGATGATCTGTACGAAACGATCCGACCATTCGCCTTGCTTCGTCCAGAAGTCCTCATCCAGCTTACCGTCGATCGTAGGTTTCACTCCCGATACTTTCCGGATATTATAGGTTCGCTTATACGCTTTCTCAAAAGGGACGATCGAATCTTGCTGGGCTTCGCACAACAACGAGATTCCTAAAAACACGAGTAGAGTCAGATATTTCATAATGGTCTAGATTATAAGATAACAATAAGCCTCAAAGATACACACTTCTTTTCAGAAAAGGACACATCTTCCCTAGATTTATCGCAACAAAGCCGAAGGCATACGATATCAAATACTCACTGCAACCCGTATTGCAGTAGTACCGCGACGCACGTACAGCGCTACTGCAACCGGCGTGCAGTAACACTGCAATGCGGGTTGCAGTAAAATAACAATAGCGTCACGATAAAAATCAACAACCGCCTCCCAACGCCCGGTACAGCAATATCTTCTTCCTGCATAAATCGGTGACGATATCGATATGCTCCAGCTCGCTATCCAGATAACGCTCCTCGGCGGAAAGAACCTCCAAGAAACCGGTATAGCTTAATTGGAACATCTCGCCGGCATTCACCACGGAACGTTGGTGGGCAAGGGATTCTTTCTCTTTCAAGCGGATACGCTCCGTTTGGGTCTGGCTGGCGCAATAGAGATCGAGCACCTCGGTGTAAGCGTTCAAAGCGGTCTCGTGGTATTGGGATAAAGCGATACGCTGGGAAGCCTTCGCCTCGTTCCACATCGAACGGATCTCATTGCGACGGAAGATAGGCGCCGTGATACCCGCCGCCAAGTCGTACACCAAAGAGGCCGGCGAATGAAACCACTTACCCACATCAAACGCATTGAAACCGCCACTGGCGCCAAACACCAACGAGGGATAGAAAGCTGCCTTCGCCGCTATCACATCCGCCTTGGAGGCGATCAGCCCCATCTCGGCGGAACGTACATCCGGACGCAATGTCAAGAGGTTTGCCGGAATCCCTTCCGACAAGGGAATCGGCAACTTACGCAACTCATCGAATCCCATCCGGCGAATCTCGAAGGGGAAAACACCCAACAGGCAAGCGATCGCCCGCTCCTTCTCACCGATCAACTGATCGTTTTCCAGCAACTTACTCTCGATCGACAGCACACGGGCATAAAACTGATCGACCGCCAACTGCGTCTCCGCCCCTTCCTTCTTCAACTGGCGGGTCAGCTCATGGGAACGACGGGCACTGGCCAGCGCGTTCCGCAACACCTCCTTACGCCGGTCCAAGCCGATCAACTCATAATATTGAATCGCCAGATCGGAGATCAACATCGACTGGGCAAAACGGGTAGCCTCCACGGAAGCCATCCAGCGAGCGGCGGCGGCCTGCTTCTTCCGGGTCAGTTTGCCCCAGATATCCGCTTCCCATTGAAAGCTCAAGCTCAAGCCGAAATCCCGGTAAGGGTCTGGTATATGCTTATCCTTTGGCAAAGAAGGCACGTTTGTCTCGCTATTCCCCACACCATCCATCGTATATTCACCGAAACGGTTCACGGAGGCTCTGATGTTCAAATTCACGTCCGGCAGCAAAAGCCCTTTCGCCCGTTGCAAGGCCGCACGGCTCATGGCGATGCGCTCCATGCTCTGCCGGAAGGAATGGTTATTGCGTAAAGCCACATCCACATAGCCTCGCAATAAGGTATCTTGGAAAAAGACATCCCACGACAGCGGTTTCACGAACGTAGTGTCGTTCATTCCCACCTCGCCGGATTCCGGAAGCGAGATCCGCTCGTCCATCGATAGCTCGGGAGTCTTACAACCGGCCAAAGCAATCAGAGCCAAGGCGCAACCTATCATTATATATCTCATCTTATCAATACACATACTCGTCTTCTTTAATTTGCTCTTTCTCTTTTCTCTTTTTAAAATAAGTAGCCAGCGACTCGAAGATCACGTAAAGCCCCGGGATCAAGAAGATACCGACAAACGTACCGATCAACATACCTCCGGCCGCCGCCGTACCGATCGAACGGTTCCCCAAGGCACCGGCTCCCGAGGCGATCGTCAACGGGATCAAGCCGCTGATAAAAGCGAAGGAGGTCATCAAGATCGGGCGCAAACGACTGGTAGCCCCTTGAATAGCGGCCCCCATCACGCTGATACCTTCCTTACGGCACTGGTTCGCCACCTCGATAATCAAGATCGCGTTCTTTCCCAGCAAACCGATCAACATCACCAACGCCACCTGCGCGTAGATGTTATTCTCCAGCCCTACCACGTACAGCAAGAAGAACGAGCCGAACACACCCGCCGGAAGCGACAGGATAACCGGAAGCGGAAGCAATAAGCTCTCGTATTGGGCGGCAAGCAACAGATAGACGAATGCCAAACAAATAGCGAAAATCACCAACGTTTGCCCGCCGGACTCTTTCTCCTCCTTCGCCACACCGGACCATTCGGTATCATAACCACGGGGCAATACCTCGGAAGCGATCTCCTCGACAGCCGCCAACGCCTCACCCGAGCTGACACCCGGGGCGGCCTCACCGGTAATCATGGCCGAGGTAAACAGGTTGTAACGGGTAATCTGGCTCGGGCCATACACACGCTCCATCGTCATGAAGTTGGAGTAAGGCACCATATTCCCTTCCTTATTCTTAGCATACAGGCTGAACAAATCCTCCGGATTCATACGATACTCCGGCGCCGCTTGCAACATGACCTTGTACATCTGGCCGAAACGGACGAAGTTGGAGGAATAGAAACTACCTACATAAGATTGCAAGGTCTCCATGGACTCGTTCACGTTGATGCCTAGCTTAGCCGCCTTCGCCAAATCCACCCGGAGCAGATATTGCGGGAAATTCGGGTTGAAGCCAGAAGTGACACCGGTCAGGCGAGGATCAGCGTTCAGCTTCGCCACGAAGTTCTTGGCAACCTCATCCAGCTCGGCAAACGTACCGGCGGTCTTATCTTGCAGACGAAGCTCGAAGCCGCTCGCGTTACCGAATCCCGGAACCGTAGGCGGCAGGAAGAACTGGATGTCCGCATCCTTGATATGGGCGACACGATCGGCGTATACGCTCATCAACTCCGCCGCCGTCTGCTCCCGTTGATCCCAAGGGGTCAGGTTAATCATACCCATACCGAAGCTGGCACCCTCCGTCTCGGTCATCAAGCTATAGCCGGCCAAGGTAGAGATCGTCTCCACCTCTTCCAACGGCAACAAAGCTGCTTGCACCTTGTTCAAGGCTGCTTCCGAACGCTCCAAGGTAGCTCCGGGAGGCGCGTCTACGTTCACATAGATCATACCTTGGTCCTCGTTCGGGATAAAGCCGGAAGGCAGCACGAACGTCATGCCCCACGTGGCCAGGCAGAAAAGGATCAAGGTTGCGTACGTCAGCATCCGGCGGTTCAAGAACCATCTTAAATTCAAGCGGTAACGACGCTCCAAGAAATCATAACGGCTATTGAACCCATCAAAGAAACGAGCCAGCAAATTTTTCTTTTTCTTCTTCGAATGGGATACCGGTTTCAGCAACAAGGCGCAAAGAGCCGGAGACAACGTCAAGGCGTTCACGCCGGAGATCACGATCGCCACAGCGAGCGTCAACGAGAACTGGCGATAGAAGATACCCACCGTACCATCCATGAAACCGACCGGGATAAACACGGCGGACATCACCAGCGTAATAGCGATAATCGCCCCTCCGATCTCACCGATCGCCTTTTTCGTTGCCTTCAACGGGGGCAGCTTCTCGTTGTGCATCTTCACGTGGACCGCCTCCACCACCACGATCGCATTATCCACCACGATACCGATAGCGAGCACCAAGGCGAACAAAGTCAGCATATTGATCGAGAAACCCAGCATCTGCATAAAGAAGAACGTACCGATCAACGATACCGGAACGGCGATAGCGGGTATCAGCGTAGACCGGAAATCCTGCAAGAAAAGATACACCACGATAAATACCAAGATAAACGCCTCCAGCAAGGTCTTGAGCACGACCGATATGGAAGCGTCCAAGAAACGGGACACGTCGTACGAGATATTATATTCCATACCCGGAGCAAACGTCGTTTCCTTCAATTCCTCCATCTTCGCCTTGATCTGCTGGATCACCTCACGGGCGTTCGAACCCGGACGCTGCTTGATCATGATAGAGGCCGAGGGCTTTCCGTCCGTCATGGAGATCATATTATAATCCTCGGAATCAAACTCGATCGTAGCCACGTCTTTCAGGCGAAGCACGGAACCGTCCGGCAGGGCTTTCAAGACGATCTCGCCATATTCCTCCGGCGTGCTGAACTTACCGCTATATTGCAAGACGTATTGCAATTGCTGCGGGATCTTGTCGGAGCTGATACCCGTCTTACCCGGTGCCGCCTCGATATTCTGCGAGCGGATCGCCTCCGTAACCTCTTGCGGCGACATATTATAAGCCGCCAACCGGTTCGGGTTCAGCCATACACGCATCGCATAGTCGCGACTACCCATGATCTCCACGAATCCCACGCCGTCGATGCGCTTCAACTCACGCAAGATATTGATATCGGCAAAATTATATACGAATTTCTCCGTATGGGTACTATCCGAGCTCATGATGTTCAGGTACATCAACATACTGTTTACCTCCTTCTCCGTGATCACGCCGGCACGGATCACCTCTTCCGGAAGCTCATCCAGCACGGTGGTCACACGGTTCTGCACATTCACGGAAGCTACGTCCGGATCGGTACCGACCTTGAAATAGATCGTAGTCAAGGACATACCGTCGTTCGTACAAACAGAGGTCATATAGGTCATTCCGGGCACGCCGTTGATGGCACGCTCCAGCGGGGTCGCCACCGTTTTCGCCATCACGTCGGCGTTCGCTCCGGTATAACGGGCGGTAACGGTAACGGAAGGGGGCACGATATCCGGGAATTGGGTAATCGGCAAGGAGTTGATCGCCAGCAATCCCAAGAAGACAATTACCACCGAGATCACGCCCGATAAGATAGGGCGTCTGATAAATATTTCAAACATAGGGCTTACTTATTATTCTCGATTTCATTAGACGATTCCAATTGGCGAAGGATCGTAGCTCCATCTACCATATCGGGATTGATAATCATGCCGTCCGTGATCATCTGAACACCCTCGTAGACGATGACGGTCTGGTCCGACAAATCCTGTGTCACGTAATAAGAACCGTGGCGGGCCAACGGCTCGAAGCTGCGTACGCTCACCTTTCCATCTTCCGCTACCGTATATACATAGGTGAAATCCTGAATCTCGAAAGTAGATTGCTGGGGAACCAAGACCACGTTCTCCATCTTGGTCAGCATCCGGATCTTGCCGGATACGCCATGTCGCAGCAAACGTTCCGGGTTCGCGAAACGGGCACGGAAAGCGATCGATCCGGTACCCCGCTCAAAGTCGCCCTCCACGGTCTCTACCTTCCCTTTATACCGATAGGTGGATTGGTCAGAAAGGATCAGTTCCAGATTATTATACTCAGGCTGGTCGATACCGCTTAACTGCGTCCGTTTATATTCCAGATACTCCTTCTCGTTGATCTTGAAATAAGCGAACATATCCGATACGTCCGTCAAGGAGGTCAATAAGCTGCTCGGCGTAACCAAACTTCCCACCTTAAAGGGGATGCGGTCCACGTATCCCTCGAAAGGAGCCGTGATCGTCGTGTACGAGAAATTAGTCTCCGCACGTTGCAAACGGGATTTGGCCTGTTGCACCTGCAAGCGCGCCACGTCCGCCTCGGCCATCGCCTGCTCCAGACGGATCGGCGAGATGATATCTTTCTCCACCAAACGCTTGATACGGTCGACCTCTACCTCCGCCATCTTCAACTCGGCTTGGGCCTGTTTGTGATGGGCTTGCGCCTCTTTCACCTCCTCGTACAATTCCGCCGAGGAAAGCTTGAAAAGCACCTGTCCTTTCTTCACATGCTCGCCCTCATCTACAAGGACGGCCTCCACGAACCCTTCCACTTTCGGTTTCACCTCCACGAACTGTACGGCTTGTACATCCGCTACATACGACTGCGGCACCTCGATCGTGGTCGTGGTTAACCGCATCACCGGCGTATGATCTTTCTTCCCGGACTTTTTCTCCCGGTTTTGGCTACAAGATACCCATACACAAGCCGTTAAGCATAGTAAGGGTAAATAGTTAGAAAACAATTTTATCCTCATAAAACTTATAGATTTATAATTATTTGAATACGACGAAAAGCACATAGGCGAATCACCCCATGCGCGACAATAAGAAACAGGTAAGTTCTGCTAAATCAGATAGGAACAGAACCAAACGAAATTCTGTGCTTTGTGTAGGTTATAAAATAAAGGAAGCTTGGCGCATTGCCGTAGTTCCAAGGAATGAATTAATTCATGTAAATCCAGAATCGTAAACAAGTCCCATATCAAATCGATCTCCAAGGCACGGATTTGCACTTGCTCTTGACGTACCGTTCGCAAGGAGGCGTTATCGTCAAAATCCAACAATACATCGGGCGCCTCTTGATCGACCATTTCCATTGAGGTAGTGGTAATATTCTCCGGAAAGAAATCGCTTCCAATGGAATAAAACTGTAACAGCACCAACATGATCATAAGCATGATACGCTGGTGAAGCCCAAAACGATTATTCACTGTTACATTTAGCATCTTTTATCCAATGGAGGCGCAAAGATAAACAATCTTTTTGGGAAGAAAAAACATTTCACCCGCATACGAGTATTGGTATCGCCCCACGCCAGTATAGGCGTGAGACTGTGCCGATACTGCCGTGCCCCCACGCCTATACTGCCGCAGGCTTATGCCTATACCGGCACTTAAACATATGCCTTTACCTTCTCCCGATCCGTTTGCACCATCTCGAATTCGGAGGAGACGATACTGCTTCCCATCGGGACATTCTCATTGCGATATTCCATTTTACTATATACGATACTTCGGGCGGACGTATGAAACTCTTTCGCTCCTGTCTCCTCCTCTATTTTCCCGATATTATTCTCACGTACGCCACATCCCGGCATGATGATGATCCGTCCATCCGCACGTTTCACCAGCTCGGCGATCAAAGGGATTCCTTTCACGGCATCCGATTGCTGGCCGGAGGTCAAGATACGGTCGCATCCCAACTCGATTAGCTGCTCCAACGCCGTGAATGGGTCCCGGCAAACATCGAAAGCACGATGACAAGTTACCGACAAAGGTTTCGCCGCCTCGATCAAGCGCCGCATCAAGGGTACATCGATATCCCCGTCTTTCGTAAGACAGCCGAAAACGACGCCATGCACTTTCAGTTCCTTGCACAACTCTATATCCAATAACATGGATCGCACCTCGGCTTCCGTATACAGGAAATCACCGCCTCTCGGCCGGATAATCACATTGATATCGATCTTGGAAGTCAAAGCCTTCGCCATCTTGATCTCTCCATAACTAGGTGTAGTCCCCCCTTCGGGTATCCCGGCGCAAAGCTCTACACGGGTAGCGCCTCCCGCCTCCGCCTCCACACAACTTTGAGCGGAGTTCGCACATATCTCAATAATTCGTTTCATGTTTATTTAGTTTGTTAAATTCTCGTTCATGTCGTTCATGGTCTTTGCTATATCAGCAGGTATATTGTTTTCAATCACAAAGATATCTCAAAATTGGAGAAATCACCTATATTCCTCTTTTTTCTTTATCAACACCCCAATAACACTTTGCTTACGGATCATTTCTTATTTACAAAAAAAAGTAAGACCTTTGCTTATTAAAACATAAGCCTGTACACATTATATATTATACCAATCAAGGATCGTACTTATGATGAATCAAGAAAAGCTAAAGGGGCATCTCCTTATTTTAGCGGCCAACATCCTGTTCGCCATTAATATGCCCGTATCCAAATATCTACTCCCCGAGCATGTGCAACCCGAGGCGTTAACCAGTATGCGGATGAGCTTCGCTTGCGTGATGTTCTGGATCACCTCTATGTTCGTTCCCTATGAGAAGGTGCCGCTGAAGGACTTGGGGCTTCTATGCCTTTGCGCCCTTTGTGGAGTAGGCTTGAACCAAGGGCTGTTTATTTGGGGATTGAATACCACGTCGCCCGTAGACGCTTCCATCATAGCGACCGCTGTCCCCATCTTCGTCATGATCTTGGCGGCCCTGATCCTAAAGGAACCTATCACACGGATGAAAACGTTCGGGGTACTGCTTGGCATATGCGGGGCGATCTCCTTAATACTACAATCCACGCAAGGTTCCAATCAAGCGAGCAGTCTGGGGGGAAACCTGTTGATTACGGTTAGCGGATTCATGTACTCGATTTATTTGGTAGTATCCAAACCTCTAACACTCAAGTACTCATCCGTCACGATGATGAAATGGATGTTCCTGTTCTCCACACTGATTACCCTGCCTTTCGCTATCGAATCCATCTGGAATACCCCGGCTTTCCACAAAGAGGTCTTCGACGGCCAAGAGTTGGGAGCCATCTTCTTCGTGTTATTCGGGGCCACGTTCGTACCCTATTTATTAATACCGCTGGCCTTAAAGCGAATCCGCCCGACTACCGTCAGCATGTACAATTATATCCAACCGATCGTAGCTTCCTTTATCGCCGTATGCATCGGTCAGGATAGTTTTAGCGTAACGAAACTAGTATCGGCCGCACTTGTTTTCTCCGGCGTCTATTTAGTGACCCAAAGCAAGAGCCGGGCGGACCTTGAACAACAAAATAGTCAATCTTTTGACAAAAACGCTTGCAATATGAAAAATAATGCGTAATATTGCCCCCATAATATAAAAGAATAAGTAGCATACAAAATCAATGATGAGTGTAGAGTCCTCATATTATACATGGGCATTGATGACCCCTTGGGGGGTTAGAATCTATCAATAAGCATTTGCGTAGACCATGTCACGCTATGTCGCAATCTCGTATTGTATTCTTTTTTATTTCTCCTTTTACATAAATAAGTTTAATCAATCGGTTATTGTCGGTTGCTAATCATGAAAAAGCCTTTTCTTGATTGTCAATCCTCGATGAACCATTAAAAATACATATCGATGAAAGTATTAAAATTCGGCGGAACATCCGTAGGTTCCGTGAATAGTATCTTAAGTGTAAAGAAAATAGTAGAGGCTATCGAAGAGCCCGTAATCGTGGTTGTCTCCGCCTTAGGAGGGATCACCGACAAATTACTGGTCACTTCTACCATGGCTTCTAAAGGCGACCTTGCCTACGAGAAAGAATTATCGGAGATCATCGCCCGCCATTTGGACGTGATCGAGGGAGTGATCGAAGACAAGGAGGTACGCATGGATGTCCAGAAGAAAGTGATGGCTTTACTGGATGAATTGAGCAATATTTTCAAAGGTGTTTATTTGATTAACGATTTATCTGCCAAGACATCCGATACGATCGTAAGTTATGGTGAGCGCCTATCTTCTTTGATAGTCTCGAACGTGATCAAGGATGCTAAATTGTTCGACTCACGCAAATATATCAAGACTGTCAAGCAATTCAACAAGCATATCGTGGATTTCGACTTGACCAACAAGCTCATAAAAGAGACCTTCTCGCCACTGCCCAAGGTTTCTTTGGTGCCCGGGTTCATCTCTTCCAGCACGGAAACCGGAGAGGTTACGAACCTCGGACGAGGGGGCTCAGATTATACCGCCTCCATCTTGGCGACCGCCTTAGACGCCTCAGTCCTAGAGATCTGGACGGACGTAGATGGTTTCATGACCGCCGACCCCCGTGTGATCAGCTCCGCCTACGTAATCGACCGGCTTACTTTCACGGAGGCGATGGAGTTGTGTAACTTCGGGGCGAAAGTAATCTATCCACCGACAATCTATCCGGTTTATCATAAGAATATCCCGATCCGTATCTTGAATACCTTCAACCCGACCGCTCCAGGAACCTATATCTCGAAAGAGCGGGTGAAAGAGGAAGGCAAAGCCATCATCAAAGGTATTTCCTCCATCAACGATACCTGCTTGATCACGGTGCAAGGACTGGGCATGGTGGGCGTGATCGGCGTGAACTACCGGATCTTTAAGACGCTCGCCAAGAATGGCATCAGCGTATTTATGGTATCGCAGGCCAGCTCCGAGAACAACACGACTTTCGCCGTACGTAACGCCGACGCTGATTTGGCCGTACAAGTATTGAACGACGAGTTCGCCTTGGAACGTGCGCAGGGTGATATGAACGATACCGTAGCGGAGAAGGATCTGGCTACCGTCGCTATCGTAGGCGAGAACATGAAACGTACCCCGGGTATCGCCGGTAAGCTGTTCGGTACGCTGGGACGTGCGGGTATCAGCGTGATCGCTTGTGCCCAAGGGGCTTCCGAGACGAATATCTCTTTCGTTATCAAGCATAAATATCTTCGCAAGGCGTTGAACTCCATTCATGACTCTTTTTTCCTATCCGAATATAAGGTATTGAACCTTTTCATCGCCGGTGTAGGAACCGTGGGCGGCAATTTATTGGAACAGATACGCATCCAGCAACCGAAACTGATGCGGCAAAACGGTTTGAAGCTGAATGTCGTAGGTATCTCAAACTCCAAGAAAGCCCTTTTATGCCGGGAAGGGATCAACCTCGACAATTATCTGGAGGAGCTGAAGGAGAACGGGGAAGAGAGTTACCCGGAACATCTATGCGAGGAGATTGTAAAGATGAATATCTTCAATTCCGTATTCGTGGATTGCACGGCAAGCCCGGACGTGGCAGCTCTTTACGAGACGTTGATGAACAATAATGTATCCGTCGTGGCGGCAAACAAAGAAGCGGCTTCCTCCTCCTACGATAATTACACCAAGCTCAAAGAGACCGCTCGCCACCGGGACATCAAGTTCTTGTTCGAGACGAACGTAGGTGCCGGCCTCCCGATCATCAACACAATGAACGATTTGATCAATAGTGGCGACCATATATTGAAACTGGAGGCCGTACTTTCCGGTACGCTGAATTATATCTTTAATACGATCAGCACCGATATCCCTTTCAGCGAGGCGATCCATATGGCAAAGGAAGCCGGATACGCCGAGCCGGACCCACGTATCGACCTTAGCGGCAAAGACGTAATCCGCAAGTTGGTTATCTTAGCCCGTGAGGCCGGTTATTCCGTAGAGCAAGCCGACGTAAAACGGAACCTGTTCATCCCGGAAAAGTACTTCGAGGGTTCTATTGAGGACTTCTGGAAGAATATCAAGGATACAGATGCCGGCTTCGAGGAGAAACGCCAACTACTGGAAGCGGAAGGCAAACATTTCCGTTTTGTGGCGAAGATGGAGAACGGCGCTTGCGAGGTAGGCCTACAAGCCGTAGACAGCCACCATCCGTTCTATGAACTGGAGGGCAGCAACAATATCATCATGATCTCCACCGAGAGATATCATGAATATCCAATGATCATCAAGGGATATGGTGCCGGAGCCGACGTGACAGCCGCAGGCGTATTCGCCGACATCATATCCATCGCAAATATTCGATAGGTATGAAGCACATTCTCATTTTAGGCGATGGAATGGCAGACGAGCCGATAGAGGCTCTGGGAGGCAAGACCCCGATGCAATACGCCAAGACGCCTTATATGGATAAATTGGCAAAACTGGGAGTAACCGGACAGATGAAGACCGTAGCGGATGGTTTCCATCCTGGTAGCGAGGTCGCAAACATGGCGGTATTAGGCTATGATCTGCCCACCGTATACGAGGGACGGGGTGTATTGGAAGCCGCCAGCATAGGCGTCGCCCTACAGCCCGGCGAGATGGCAATGCGTTGTAACTTAATCTGCGTAAAGGGCGACATCTTGAAGAATCACTCTTCCGGCCATATCTCCACGGAGGAAGCGGACGAGTTGATCCAATGTCTGAACGAACGATTAGGTTCCGACCGTGTCAAGTTCTATACAGGCGTCTCCTACCGTCACCTCTTGGTCATCAAAGGAGGCGATAAGCGTCTGGATTGCACGCCGCCACACGACGTCCCCCTCCATCCTTTCCGGCCTTTAATGATAAAACCGGAAGTTCCGGAAGCACGAGAGACCGCCGATTTATTAAACGAATTAATCCTCAAGTCCCAAGAGATCTTAAAGGATCACCCAGTAAACCTCAAACGTATGACAGCGGGGAAAGATCCGGCGAACAGTATCTGGCCTTGGTCTCCGGGCTACCGTCCGGCCATGCAGACGATGCGGGAGATGTACGGCTTCGGGAAAGGTTCCGTGATCTCCGCCGTCGATCTCATCCGGGGAATCGGCGTTTACGCCGGCCTCGAGGTACTTCACGTAGAAGGAGCTACCGGATTATACGACACGAACTACGAGGGAAAAGCGCACGCCGCCCTTGAGGCCCTCAAGACAAACGACTTCGTCTACCTACACATCGAGGCAAGCGACGAGGCCGGGCATGAAGGAGACATAAACCTAAAGATCAATACAATAGAGAATCTGGACAACCGTGCCGTACGTATCATCTACGAGGAAACGCAAAAATGGGACGAGCCGGTAGCGATCGCTATCCTTCCGGACCACCCTACTCCTTGCTCCATACGTACGCATACGAATACCCCGGTTCCATTCCTGATTTACAAGCCGGGCGAGCAACCCGACTCCGTTACCACATTTGATGAATTCTCCGTATCAAACGGCAAATATGGCATACTGGAAAAAGATCAATTTATAAAAGAATTTCTAAACGATTAGAGCATGAAATATCACAGCACAAACAAACAAGCCCCTGTAGCCAGCCTAGAAGAGGCCGTCGTAAAAGGCCTGGCCAGCGATAAGGGATTATATATGCCGGAGTATATCGACTCCTTGGACGAGGAGGTGATAGCCAACATGAAGAATCAGTCCTTCCACGAGATCGCCTGCACAGTAGCACGGATGTTCTTTGGGGAAGACATCGAGCCGGAGGTATTGGACGGTATCGTAAAAGATACGCTCTCCTTCGAGACCCCGGTGGTGCCCGTAAAGGATAATATCTATAGTTTGGAGTTATTTCATGGGCCAACGTTGGCCTTTAAGGACATAGGAGGCCGCTTCATGGCTCGTCTGCTCGGTTATTTCATAAAGAAAGAGGGATTGAAGCAAGTAAACGTATTGGTAGCCACTTCCGGCGATACGGGAAGTGCCGTCGCCAACGGATTTCTAGGCGTTCCAGGCATTCACGTATATGTGCTTTATCCCAAGGGAAAGGTCAGTCCAATCCAAGAATGCCAGTTCACGACATTAGGACAAAACATCACGGCATTGGAGATAGACGGCACGTTCGACGATTGCCAAGCGCTGGTTAAATCCGCTTTTATGGACGAGGAATTAAACCATCATATGAAACTGACCTCGGCGAACTCCATCAACGTAGCCCGTTTCTTGCCCCAATCATTCTATTACTTCAACGCTTACGCTCAGCTGGACAAACTGGGAAAAGCGGACGAGCTGGTCGTTTGCGTACCAAGCGGTAATTTCGGAAACATCACCGCTGGATTGTTCGCCTATTGGATGGGGCTCCCTATCAAGCGTTTCGTAGCGGCAAACAACCGTAACGACGTATTCTTGGAATACCTGAATACAGGAACTTATACACCCCGCCCATCAGTCGCCACCCTAGCGAATGCCATGGATGTAGGCGATCCGAGTAATTTCGCCCGTATCATCGACCTATTCGGCGCATTCAATGATCCCCATAAAGAAATATGCGCACTGATCTCCGGACATCGCTATACGGACGAGGAAATCGCCTCTACGATGCGAGCTGTCTATAAAGAGACGGGATATATCCTCGACCCGCACGGAGCCTGTGGCTACCAAGGATTATTAGACAGTGATCTAAGCGAGACCGAGACGGGTCTATTCCTCGAGACCGCCCATCCCGCCAAATTCAAAGGAACGGTCGATAAGATATTGGAGGCAGATATCGAGATCCCGGCGAAACTGAAAGCCTTCATGGAAGGAACCAAGCAAAGTATTAAGCTGGCAAAAGATTTCGAGGGATTCAAATCTTTCTTGATAAGCCGATAAAACACGTATATAGGCATCGCCCCACACGTATATCGATATAAACTTACACGTATACTGACGTAGGCCAATACCTATATACGTGTGGGGCGATGCCTATATACGCTCAATCCACCGCCCACTCTTTCATCTCATACATATCCTTATATTCCTCCCAATCCGGATCCACCTCGGTATAAATAGAGATGGGTAATAATTCAAAAGGAGCCAAGGCCTCATTCAAGCGTTCGCCGAATACACGCACGGTACGTGTGTAAAACACCCAGATCTTCTCTCCTCCTCCGGTATAGACACCCGTCAGGATAGCCAGCTTGTCTTTCTTTTCCATCGCCTTACGAAGCACTTCCTCCACGGCCTCCATTTTCTCGCCAAGGTCATCGCTAGGAAGACCTCTCCCATCTCCCTCGTATTTCCAAGTGATCTCGACACGTTCCTTGAACTTACCGGATTCGATGAACTCATTCAACTCATCCCGCCCATAAACGGTAATCATTTGCCTTGACTCGTTTTCCGAGAGAGCCGTAAACCAAACATCGCTTAATCTCATATTTCTATTTATTATAAGTATTCCTTACTGACTTTATCGGGTAAAAATACAACAAAAAGGCTGCATCCCGTGAAGATACAGCCTTTTTCTATTTTCCGACAGAGATTTATTATCTCTTTCCCAATCTGTGATCCATGATACCTACATGGCACTCACCATAATTCTTCAATTGGTCTACGATTTCTTTCGCTGTTGATTCTTCCTCAACTTGCTCGCGTACAAACCAGAACAAGAAATCACGGGAAGCATGATCTTTATCAGCCTCGGCGATATCAACCAATTTGTCGATCAATTCTGATACATAGCACTCATGTTTGTAAACATGCTCGAATACCTCCAACGGATTTCCCCAGCTTGTCGGGACCACGTTGATCTGACCGATCGTAATATCTCCGCCACGATCTAAAGCGTAATCGATCAATTTATGAGCGTGTTCCAATTCCTCATCGGCTTGTTTCTTCATCCAATGAGCGAAACCGTTCAACCCTGCTTTCTGGAAATACACGGACATTGACAAATACAAATTCGAAGACCACATCTCCGCATTCACTTGGGCATTGATTGCCTCTGATAAATTTCTACTTAAGATCATAATTTTATCGTGTTTAAAAAGTCAAAGCATTATGTATTCAAAAATAACGATGCAAATATAACTAAAAGTCGCATTCTTTATCTCTTTTCACCCTTTAGATGTTGGCAGCTTTTGAAGAATTTTCTAACTTACGTCCATATTTGACAAACACCATGCAATATACCAACAAATACCGATCTCCCTTGGGAGAAATAACCTTGGCCAGCGATGGCGATCATCTGACCGGGCTATGGTTTGACGGGCAGAAATATTTTGCCGCAACCCTACCAGCAGAGCACCAAGAGAAAGAACTAGAGATATTTGGGCTAACCAGAAAGTGGCTAGATAACTATTTCCAGGGTAAGATTCCCGGCTTCACCCCTCCTATCCATCTGGAGGATACTCCTTTCCGGCTTGCCGTATGGGATCTATTGAGTAAAATCCCGTATGGGGAAGTCGTGACCTACAAGGACCTCGCTAGGGAAATCGCCCGGCAAAAAAGTGTCCCGAGCATGTCCACGCAAGCGATCGGAGGAGCGGTAGGCCATAACCCGATCAGTATCATCATCCCCTGCCACCGTGTCGTAGGCAGCGATGGCAGCTTAACCGGATACGCCGGAGGTATCGACAAAAAGAGGAGCCTGCTCGCAATCGAATGGGCTCATTCTTCCTCTTTTTCCACAATTGAATAGTTAACTTTGTTTTGTCAAAAATACATACATAACAATAGTATGGAAGATTTAAATTGATATATGAGCAATATATCGTAGCTGAACAAATGTTTTTCCAATCATATGTACGTTATTTGGATTTATTCAGATTCATACCGGAAGAGCGTTATCCTCAACTCTTAAAAAGATGTCCGATAATCCTACAGTCACCCACGTTCAAGCCGTATTTAATGCGTAATCGCCCGCTTACCGGTGACCACCCTCATCAAAAGTACCCAAGCCCATCGGCCCCTGGCAGATAAGGGTAAGAGCGGGTGATACTGTATGTCAGAAATGGCACGTATGAGTAAAGGCCGTGCTATCTACGTAGCAACTCACGAAGAGTACACCAAAAGAAGACTTAACCATTGTAAGCTACGCAATGTTTTCATTCGCCAATCCTGTTTATGCCTCAAAGCGTATATAAAAGAATAACATTAAGCTTTACATATCCAGCACTTAAATTATAAAATTTAAAAGAAACCCCGATTTAAACAGACAAATTATTTGGTGTAACCCGATTTTATCTTTTTATTTGCAGTAACGAAATAAACACTACTTTATGAAAAAGATTTTACTCGTTTGTGCGGCTCTAGCCTGCATGGCGACTTCTCCTGTGCCAGCGCAGGATGCAGCCGTAAAGAAAATTATCGAGATGGGTCAGAATGACAACCAAGTGATGCATCAGCTGGATATCCTGACAAACCGTTTTGGTGGACGATTGATTGGTTCCGACGCTTATGAAAACGCTGCCGAGTGGATGGTGCGTGAATTTAAGAGTTGGGGACTTAATGTCCAATTAGAAGAGGCCGGTACCGTCCCTGTCGGTTTCAATCGAGGACCTTGGTTCGGACGCTTGTTAAGTGACAACGGAATGATCCTGCATTTCGCTACCCCTTCCTACACCTCTGGAACGAAAGGTGTGCAACGTGGACATGCGGTGATGGAGCCCCGTAACGACGAGGAGTTCCAGCAAATCAAAGGAAGATTGAATGGAGCTTGGGTTCTTATCTCAGGGAAAAACGCAGGTTGGCCTATCGATCGTTCTGCCTCGGGAGATTCCATTCGTGCGGAGATCAAGAAAGAGAACAACGAGATCACGAAGAAAAACAATGATCTCAGACGCCGAAACTGGGAAAACGGGGAGAAAAACGAAATGTTACCTTATAAAGAATTCCCCGGCCTATACTATAAGGAGATGTGCGAGGCTGGAGCTTTAGGTTTTATCCAATCCTCTGCCGTACCTATTCGTGCGCTATACGACCGGAAAATGATGAACGATCCGAATACGAACTTCGATAATCTGCCGGAACTTCCGGATATCAAGTTGGACGAGCATCAATTCGCAATCATCGAACAGATGGTGAAAGAGAGACGTACATTCGAACTAGAGTTCGATATTCGTAATCATTTTAAATTAGGCCCGGTTAAATACCATAATGTCGTAGCGTCTATTAAAGGTAGCAAATACCCAGACGAATATGTAATTATCAGCGGTCACCTAGATGCTTTTGACGTGGCCACCGGAGGTATCGACTGTGGTACGGGAATCGGCCCGATGATGGAAGCCGCCCGCATGATCGCTAAATCCGGAGCCAAGCCTAAACGCACGATCTTATTTATCGGATTCGCCGGTGAGGAATTTGGCTTATTAGGAGCACAAGCTTGGGTGAAAGCGCATAAGGATAAATTACCCAAAATCGCTAATTTGTTCAATCGTGACGGAGGCCCGGAACCTCCTGTCGGTATCTCCGTCCCTCAAGCCATGTATGATGATTTCATGAAGATCAGCGAACCCATCAAGAAAATCCGTCCGGACTATCCTTTCGAGGTAAAAGTTCGTGAACCCCGTAAACGCCCGACACGCATGGGTGGAACAGACGCATCAGTTTTCGCCGTCGAAGGTGTCCCTACATTAGGTTTCACCACTGAGGATTTCAAAGGGTATGATTTTGATTACGGTGAGATCTGGCATACGGAACGGGATTTATACACAAAGAACATCCCCGAATACCAAGAACATACGGCTACTGTTACCGCCATCATAGCTCTCGGTGTAGCGAATCTGGATAAGCAATTATCAAGAGAAGGTTTATATACCGAAGAGTAAGTCAGCACGATCGCTATTATAAGGAGTTTATAATGCCTATTGTAAGCTCCTTATGATGGGCATCATAAAAGACTTACAATGCCCATTATAAGAAATAGAAAAAGGATATGCCCTAAAGACATATCCTTTTCTCATTCTAGGGTGAAAGATGGGGCTCGAACCCACGACCCTCGGAACCACAATCCGATGCTCTAACCAACTGAGCTACTCTCACCATATAAAAAAACCTTTCATTCTTCACAGACACCTTGGCTCATAAAAACCTTGTTTTATTCATAAAAAGATTTTTATCTAAAAAACCACAATGGGGTGAAAGATGGGGCTCGAACCCACGACCCTCGGAACCACAATCCGATGCTCTAACCAACTGAGCTACTCTCACCATATCCGCCTTTCAAAGGATTCCCCCTTTAAGACGGCGCAAAGATAGGTATAAATTCTGATTACACAAACCTTTTGCAAACTTTTTTTTGCCAAGGTATGCAGACTAGGTAGAAGAGGAGAAGGGGTCAGTTGGTGGGGAGCTTCCTCTGTTCTCGATCTAACCAGTTGATATAATAACTCGTCGTGAAGACTAGCTCACCGTATCCAAACTTTTCCTTATCCCAGATATTGAGTTTGTATCTCGTAAAATCAAACAGTTTCACTGCTTGTGCCCAATCATACAGCATGGGTTCAAGTTGCGGATAGCGATCGAATAATCCGCTGGGTATTCTTAAGAAACATCCGATGAATTTTTGTTCGATATCGAATTGATATTTAACATAAATGTTTCTCATACTGTCTAATCTATCAGTAGACAAGCTGTCTAAGAATGCTCCGAGATAAGGCTTGATGAACTCGTTGCGTAATATGGCTACAAAACCCTGCTGTGTCAAGTTCTCATCAAACCGAATGGAATACATGTTATTCATGCCCGCTTCCCATCTTGCGGGCGGATTGTCGTATTTGAGAGTCAAATAATCGGTAGAGTCACCGTCACCAAAAGAGCGATTGATAATAAAATGCTCCGTCTCAATCCGTAGGTGCGGATTTTCCCATTGACTCCACGTTGTACAAGGGAGGATAAACGATAGAAGGATAAAGAAGATTGTCGTTCTCATATTTTTTTTATGGATTATTACTGTTTCAAAGGAGGTCGTGCTCTTCCTAGTATATCTAATATCATTTTGGGAGTGAAACTGGAAATATGCATCCCGTTATATCCTTTCCATTTATCTGCTATAGAATTATAAGTGGCAAGATTAGTCCTAGAAAAGAATCCCGCCTTATATATTTTTTCAATAAAAGTTTCATAATCAGAAAAGATAGAAGAATCAGTCAGTGTCGCATAATACGAAATTGCTGGATAATCTAATTTATCATATTCTGTTGCATCCAATACGAGCAATCTCAAAAGCACTTCACCTCAAACTCATAATACCTATATTTATTATCCATTACCTCACCATAATAAACCAGATGCTGAGCGGCATGGAGTAACTCTTCCATCAACTTGTCGTCATCTATAACGTAAGAGTCTTTAAACTCAATGGAGATGTTGTCTTTATTGTATTGGGCATTGGATATTGCTTTCGGATTGATCTGAAATTTTATAAGTTTCTTTGTAGCTAACAATTTTTGGTAGACCTTGCTAAAATCCGCTGGTCTTTGAGTTATGGTTTGCAAGGCATATTCCAGATAAGACTTCTCTGCTATATTCAAATTAGACATGGGAGCATAGATATCTTTTAGATGAGGAAACTCAAAATACCAAAGGTCTCCAATATAATAACGTTTTCCCATGCCTCCAGTACCACGATCGGTAGCATTTCCATATTGAGGGATTCACAACTCCAAAAAGCACATGCGATATAAAAGTAACCAAAGACGGATTTGTGGTTTTTCTTTCCGTTGTTTCATAAGTAATAGATTTAATTTTAATAATAGATAAACAATAGTTCCAAAAGTATGAACATTGATAGATACCAACCTAGAGAAAGATGCTTGCTCAAGGTGGATTGCCGAAAGTAGAAAGTATGCCAAAATGTCGTATCATCAGCATACCATGATACTACATTTTGGCACATTCTCTTTTTATTTATAGATCGCTTTCTTTCCCGCTAACAATGTGTTACGCATCAAAGAAATGATTGTCATAGGCCCTACGCCACCCGGAACCGGAGTGATATAGGAACATTTAGGAGCGACCTCGTTAAACAAGACATCTCCCGTTAACTTAAATCCGCTCTTGGTTACGCTGCTTGGCATACGGGTTGTTCCCACGTCAACGATCACGGCGCCTTCCTTCACCATATCCCCTTTCAAGAATTCAGGAACACCTAAAGCCACGATAATAATATCAGCAGACAGGCACATCTCCTTCAAGTTCTTAGAACGACTATGGCATACGGTCACCGTACAATCGCCCGGATAAGATTTCTGCATCATCAAGGTAGCCATCGGCTTGCCGACAATATTGCTGCGTCCCAAAACCACGCAATGCTTTCCTTGCGTCTCGATATGATAACGCTTCAATAATTCCAAGATACCGGCAGGCGTAGCCGATACGAAACAAGGTAAACCGATAGACATACGTCCCACGTTAATCGGATGGAAACCATCCACGTCTTTACGATAATCGATCGCCTCAATCACCTTCTGCTCGGATATATGTTTCGGAAGCGGAAGCTGTACGATAAAACCATCCACATCCGGATCATTATTTAACTCATCGACCTTACGAAGCAATTCTTCCTCCGTAACATCCTCCTCAAAGCGAATTAAGGTAGACTTAAAACCAATCTCCTGACAAGTCTTGACTTTACTAGCCACATAAGTCTCGCTACCACCGTCATGGCCCACCAAAATAGCGGCCAAGTGAGGGATCTTACCTTCGGCAGCCTTGATCTGGGCTACCTCCTCAGCCATCTCCTTCTTCATCTGAGCGGAAACGGCCTTACCATCCAGTAATTGATAATGTTGTTCTTCCATATTATTGATTGTCTCCTGTTAATTAACGTCTGAACGAGGGCTTCATCGAAGGTAGCTTCATCTTGCCTGACTTTGCGGAAGTAAGCATACGCATCATCTTACGGGTCTCATCAAATTGCTTGATCAACTTGTTGACCTCCTGAATACTCGTCCCACTACCTTTGGCGATACGCTGACGGCGTGAGCCATTCAAGATAGCAGGATTGCTACGCTCGTCCGGAGTCATTGAATAAATGATAGCCTCGATACTCTTGAATGCGTTATCATCGATATCCACATCTTTCAGGGCCTTGCCTACGCCCGGGATCATAGATGCCAGCTCTTTCAAGTTACCCATCTTCTTGATCTGTTGGATTTGGGAGATAAAGTCGTTAAAATCGAACTGGTTCTTAGCGATCTTCTTCTGCAAACGTTTCGCTTCTTCCTCGTCATATTGCTCTTGGGCACGTTCCACCAAAGACACGATATCACCCATGCCCAAGATTCGATCCGCCATACGCTCAGGGTGGAAAATATCCAAGGCATCCATCTTCTCGCCCGTACCGACAAACTTAATAGGCTTATCCACAACCGTACGGATCGACAAAGCGGCACCACCACGGGTATCACCATCCAACTTCGTAAGCACGACACCGTCGAAGTTCAGTCGCTCATTAAATTCCCTTGCGGTATTCACGGCATCCTGCCCCGTCATGGCATCTACCACGAACAAGGTCTCATCCGGCTGGATAGCGCTCTTGATAGCGGCGATCTCGTTCATCATCTGCTCGTCGATAGCCAAACGACCAGCGGTATCCACGATCACGACGTCATTACCTTTCGCCCGTGCCTCGCAGATAGCGTTCATAGCGATCTCTACCGGATTCTTATTCTCCAATTCCATGTATACCGGAACACCTACCTGCTCTCCGACTACACGCAACTGCTCAATAGCAGCCGGACGATACACGTCGCAAGCGGCCAATAACGGTTTCTTATTTTTCTTGGTCTTTAATAAAGACGCTAGTTTACCAGTAAAAGTAGTCTTACCCGAACCTTGCAAACCGGACATCAATATAATGGCGGGATTTCCCTGCAAATTTACGTCAACCGCCGTACCGCCCATCAAACGAGCCAACTCATCGTGAACAATCTTAACCATTAACTGACTAGGCTTAACCGATGTAAGCACGTTCTGTCCTAAAGCCTTCTCTTTTACCGTATCCGTAAAACTCTTGGCAACCTTATAATTGACGTCGGCATCCAACAACGCTTTACGCACATCCTTCAATGTTTCCGCCACATTGATCTCGGTAATCTTGCCTTCGCCCTTCAACAGTTTAAACGATCTGTCTAACCTTTCGCTTAAGTTCTCAAACATAATTCGTATGTGTATTTATATTATTTTCTACTGGATTAAGGGACAAAGGTACGAAAAAGAGATGAGTATGCGATGAAAGCGATCTCGAAATTCTTCACTTCTCAGCGTTTTAGTATACGGACTGAATTAAGAACCGCCAGCAAAGATACACCTACATTCCTACCGCATAAGAAAGCTTCACGGCTACGGCCTCGGGATACTCCCCAATACAAAACGCCCCGATCGAAGCGATCGCCATTAACGAGAACTCACAAAAAAAGTCTTTCCGCAAAGCTACTTCCCAAACTTCTCGCATAACAGGAAGTCATACTGGCAAAAAAAGCGACCGAGATCTCAATATTATTCAAGCAAGAGATTTTACGACAAACCTCGCAGAAAAAACGGATCGCATGATAAAAAACGTACGTGTTTTTCCCTTCATATACTTATATTCTCTTATTCTGCCAAGAGGCTTTCTTTAAATAGATTACGCTGACAAAGAGTAATCCGGTATAGTAAATAGCCTCCGTCAAAAAGCATACGGCTACCGGCAAACGCAAACGCATTCCCACAACATATACAAAAAGTACATACAGAATCAATACCACTGCTTCCATAAAAAGCGCCGAACGTGTATTTCCCGTACCCGACACCCCATTGAACACCACATTAGCCACCGATCCGATCAATAAAGAACCGACAATCACATAGACGGATGGAATCGAGGCTACCACCAATGAAGCGTCATTCGTATAAACAGACACGACCCATCCTGGCATCAAACTGACAATAGCGGCAAACACGACCATAATACCCAATGATAATTTACAGACCTTCCAAATAGTCGGTATAACTTGATCGATCGCTCCCACCCCAAGACTATTACTCACGAACGTGTTTGTTGTGGTCGCTAAGGAATTAACGGGAATCAACATCACGACGTAAATACTACGCACGATATTCGCCACCGCCAACTCCCGTTGCCCCAAATGCTCCACAGCGATAAAAAACATAAACCAAGTAGCGATAGACAAAAAATATTGTAACATCGTAAACACGGAAATATCCAGCACCCGTTTCAACAAGCCCAAATCGAAAGAACGAACCTGGTTAAGCGCATACTTACGTATATCTATAGTAAGTCTCGTGTAAACCACGAAAAAGAGAATCGATACCGCCTCGGCTATAACAGAAGCGATAGCCGCCCCTTGAATACCCATCTTTGGAAATCCGACATGTCCAAAAATCAAAAGATAATCCAATAAGACATTTGTCATCGCCATCAAGACAGCGTTCAATATCAGCACCTTTGTACGGGTAATACCAATAAAAAGAGCCCGGAACATCACGTTCACGAAAGAGAAGAAGAAGCCAAACACACGCCAAGCCAAAAATTCCTCCGTAGCATTCAAGATAGCATCCGAAGAAATCAATACACGCATCACGTCTCCCGCAAAAAAACGAGAAAACAAGAACAATATAGCAGCCAGCGACAATAGGAAGAAAACGCCTTGTATCATGACAGGCCCTATCTGGCCATAACGTCCCTCTCCATTTCTACGGCCAATCACGATTTGAGATCCCGTACTGAAACCGAAGGCGATCGTAAAAGCGCAGATATAATAAAGCCCTCCCATAGCGGAGGCTCCCAATTCGACTTCACCGACCCTACCTAGAAAAGCCGTATCAGTCACGTTTATCACGTTTTGCGCCAACAAGCTCAAAAAGATCGGGTAACTAACATTCCATATTTTCCTGTTCGTGTACATAACTCGCTTATTACCTAAATTTGTAAAGATAAAAAAAGCCCGTCGCATCCCCGACGAGCTTTTCTTATGATTAGAGATCCCTACAAAGTCTAGCGTCTGATGCTATATCAACTTATTTGTCGTCGTATCGGGAAATACCACGGAAGGCTTGAATGTCTTCGCCTCCTCGAAATCCATCATGGCATACGACATAACGATTATAATATCTCCGGGTTGAGCCTTACGGGCAGCCGCTCCATTCAAGCAGACCACTCCTGAGCCACGTTCGCCCTTGATAATATACGTCTCAAAACGTTCTCCGTTATTATTATTCACGATCGAGACCTTCTCGTTCGCAATCAAATTAGCGGCATCCAACAAATCCTCATCGATAGTGATGCTACCGATATAGTTTAAGTTAGCTTCCGTTACCGTTACCCGGTGAATTTTTGACTTTACTACCTCTATAAACATGTATGACTTATAATTAGTATTTGATATTGTCGATCAAACGTACATCTCCGCAATATACTGTGATGCAACCTACCGGATAATCGGTATCTGACCAGTTCTTGATAGACTCTAACGTATTGCCATCTACGATCTCATAGTACTCAACTTCCATGACAGGATCGCTATTAATTGTATTGACAACATAGTCAATAATTTCTTGTACGCTTTTTTCAGGTACAAAGGTAGTACTTTCTTCTAACGTACGAGCAATTAACGGAGCTTTTTGACGTTGTTCCGGTGTCAAACGGGTATTCCGGCTACTCAAGGCCAAGCCATCGTCCTCACGAACGATCGGACAAGCATTGATCGTTACAGGGATATTCAATTGTCTCACCATCGCCCGGATCACAGCGATCTGCTGGAAATCCTTTTCCCCGAAATAAGCGTTATCCGGCTCCACGATATTGAACAATTTACTTACCACCTGCGCTACGCCGTTAAAATGCCCCGGGCGCTTAGCGCCTTCCATCACCTCTGACACCGTTCCCAAATCAAACGTACGGGTATCAGGCTCCGGATACATCTCTTCTACAGAGGGAGCAAACACATAATCACAACCGGCAGATTCTAATAACGAACAATCAGCCTCCAACGTACGGGGATACGTTTCCAAGTCGTGTTTGTCATTAAATTGGGTTGGATTTACAAAAACACTAACTACACATACATCATTGTTTTTCACGCAATGCTGTATCAAGCTAAGATGTCCATTATGCAGTGCTCCCATGGTAGGAACAAAGCCAATTTTCTTATTATCTTGCTTTAAATCAGCAAGATAAGACTTCAATTCTTTAATACTATTTACTATTTTCATCAGATAGATGCTTAATTGACGGTGCAAAGCAACTAAATAATTACCGTAAATAAAAGATTTTTCGTATCTTTGTAGCGTCTTTATAAAACTAGTTTACAGAATGGATGCAAAAAAAATCTTGTTTATAGCCCAAGAAATCACTCCCTACCTTCCCGAATCCGAGATTGCGACAATATGTAGAAATTTGCCGCAAGGAATTCAGGAGCGTGGTCGCGAAATCAGGACATTCATGCCAAAATTCGGAAATATCAACGAGCGCCGCAATCAGTTGCACGAGGTTATCCGTCTATCTGGTATGAATCTTATTATTGACGACACGGACCATCCTCTGATCATTAAGGTAGCATCCATTCAATCGGCCCGGATGCAGGTTTACTTTATTGACAACGAGGATTTCTTCCAACGGAAATCCTCAGTCAGCGATGAGAATGGAAATGAGTATGAAGATAATGACGATCGTTCAATCTTCTATGTACGCGGAGTATTGGAAACCATAAAAAAATTGCGTTGGATTCCTGACGTAATCCACTGTCATGGCTGGATGTCAGCGTTAACGGCTCTTTACATCAAGAGAATGTATGCCGATGACCCGTGCCTACGTAACGCAAAAATCGTTTATTCGATCTACAACGATGATTTCAAGAACCCGCTAAACAAAGATTTCGCAACAAAACTGAAGGCGGACGGTGCCAAAGAAGCTGACTTGAAGTTAATCAAGACAGATACGAGTTTTGTGAGCCTAACCAAATTAGCGATTGATTTCGCCGATGGTATAATCCAAGGTAGCGAGACGATCAATCAAGAAGTCCTTGATTATATCTCAGCCAAGAAAGATACTCCTTTCCTTCCCTATCAGTCACCGGAAACTTATATGGACGAGTTCAATAAGTTCTACGACGTGGTATTGGATTCTAACACGAAATAATAAATGCAGTAATGAAAATCAAGCTTTTAATACTTGGACTTGGCCTTGGTACTAGCTTTTTGGCCGGGTGTAATGATGATTTGAGTTCGATAGGAACAAGTATTCAGCCAGGCGACGATACAATTGCGGTATATACGGACACGTTCCGGATACAAGCCACTACGATGCAATTAGATTCTATTTACGCAAGGTCTACTAGTGCCCAGCTGGGTGAACTCTACGATCCGCTGTATGGTAACCTTGTATCGGATTATATGTGCCAATTCTATTGTCCGAATGATTTTCAATTTGCGCATACACCTTATGAGGGGAAAATTGATTCGGTAGAATTCAATATATATTATAATGGTTCTAATAAAAATGGTGTATGGGTAGGAGATTCTTTGGCACCTATGCGTGCGGAGATCTTTAAAATTACAAGTCCGTTACAAAAGAATTTTTATACAAATATTGACCCTAGGCAATATTGCAATATGCAAGAGTCAATGGGTGCTCAAGCTTATACAGCTTATAATACTAGCATTTCCGACTCCCTTAGAAACACTGACAGTTACAACCCTCATGTAAGCATAAAAATGCCTACTGAGTTCGGACAAAAATTTTATGATGAAACGATTAATAATCCGGGTACATTCAAGAATCAAGAAACTTTTAATGAGTTTTTCCCGGGACTTTATGTAACAACTACCTTCGGTAGTGGTAATATATTGTCCGTGGCTAGCTCTGTCCTTAAGATATATTATAACCATGCGGTTAAAAGCACAGCAGGAAAAGACTCTTTAATAACCACATGGGAAGCTTTCTCCATCACTAAAGAGGTTATTCAACTAAGTCGCTTTAAAAACACGGATATGAGTCAATTGCTCCAACCGAACGACAGCTATGCTTTTTTTAAGACTCCAGCCGGTGTTTGTACACGCATCGTTCTTCCAACAAAGGAAATTACTCCGATCATGGAAAAACGTATTGTAAATAATTTACCACTAGAGTTAAAAGCGATGCCGCAAGAAGATTGGCAATACGCATTGGCTCCTCCTCCTTATTTATTGATCTTGCCAGAGGATTCTGTAAAAAGTTTTTTTGAGGGTAATCAGATTGACAATAATATAACCTCGTTTCTATCCAAGGTTTACGATGCGACTACCCGTACGTACTCATTCCCGAATCTTGCCAATTTAGTAAAATATCAGATGGAGAATAATCCGGACAAAGACTTGAGTCTACTTCTCATCCCTGTTGACCGGACAACGACCACAAACAACAGTTACGGCCAAAGTACAGTTGTTACAACAGCCATTACGAATTATCTAGCTCCTTCAGGAGTAAAGATACGAAAGGATGAAGAGGTGATGAAAATTGGTATTACGTCATGTGAATATGCTAGATAGAGCCATATAACAAAAAGCGAGATTAAAAATATCTCGCTTTTTTTATGCCCCTATCTAAAGACAAAAAAATAACGGGTCCTTTTAGGACCCGTCACTCTCCAAAAATAGTCTAGTCAAATCAATTAACGAAAACGACTTATTTCTTCGCCGCCTTCTTTTTTAATTTATCTAATTCCTTCTGTAAACTCTCGATCTCCTCTCCTTGATTCTTAATCGTAGAAAGCAATGAATTCAATTCCTCATTCTCTATATTTTCCGGAAATTCCGCATTTACACGAACAATGAAATCGGAAAGAACATTCATATAATTATTAAAGGCGTCATACGGATTATCGTAAGGGCTAAAGCCTCCCTGTCCCATATGCTTTGTACTCATATAGTAAAAATGATCGCTACTCTGCAAATAATACCAATCTTGACGGATACGACGAGTCTGGCACAAGCGGACACGCTCACCGATCTCGTTAATCTTACGGAAAGCTTCCTGTTGCAAAACATTACCCAACCATGAGCTACAATCTCTCTCTTCATCTACCCATGACATCGGATACGGCACAGAGATAGAATCTACCGGTTTCATCAACTTAAATACCTCCGATGGAGTAGAGAAACTAATCCCCTTATCCGCCGCAAAACGAGGCAAAGCCTTGAAGAACTCAAAAATACCGGTTGAAGCAGGATGCAAAGATCCCAATACCTCATAATTCATAAACAAATTAATGATTTGCTCTGAATCCGGAGTAGCAGCGATCCATGACATATATTTATCGGCCGTCAAAGGATACTCATTCCAACTATAATCACTAAAACGATTCGATAAATCCTCGCTGAAACGGTCATTCTTCAATAATAAGCTCAACTTCGGAGCTACGCAAGAAGAATACATATAGTTCGGACTCTTCCAGCCTAAGATATGCTTAGCACCCTCAGTCAACATACCCTTATAGCCCATCTCGGAAACCATAGCGGAAATATCATCCGAGTAGATCAACTCCGTATTACGGAACACTTTCGGTTTAACCCCGAATAAAGTCTTAATCTTATCTTCTTGTTTCTTTACTTGATGCTTGAACTCCTCGGGATCTCCCAAAGAAGAAAGAGAATGAGCATACGTCTCAGACAGGAATTCTACATTCCCTGTAGCCGCCAATTCCTTAAAGCTATCGATCACTTCCGGTGTATAAATTTCCATCTGTTCCAACGCTACGCCGGAAATAGAGAACGCTACCTTAAACTTACCACCACTGGTCTTGATCATCTCCAAAATAGTCCGGTTAGCCGGCAAATAACATTGTTCAGCGATACGATGGATAATCTCCTCGTTCTGGAAATCATCGTAATAATAATGGTCGTTACCTATATCGAAGAAGCGATATCTTTTTAAACGGAACGGCTGATGTATTTGAAAATAAAAGCAGATCGTTTTCATAATATTGTTTGTTTTATTTTTGTCTTGTCGTTAATTTATTTATTACCTATCACATTATCGTAAATACGACGAACCTTTTGTCCGGCATATTCCCATTTGATATTATCTACCTCTTTCTTGCCTTCCACTTTCAAGAACTCATGCATGGCAGGATAAGTGATAATAGAATACATGGCATCCGCTAACGCCTCTATATCCCAATAATCCACCTTAATCGCATAATCCAAGATCTCAGCGCAACCCGATTGTTTAGAAATGATAGAGGGTACACCACATTGCATTGCTTCCAACGGAGAGATACCAAAAGGCTCAGAAACCGAAGGCATCACATATACGTCACTGGCTTTCAACACCTCGTATACCTGCTTGCCCTTCATAAATCCGGTAAAGTGGAAACGATCTGAAATATTACGTGCCGCAGCCAAACGAATCATTTGATTCATCATATCACCACTACCAGCCATCACGAAACGTGCGTAAGGAGCCTTAGCCAAAACCTTTGCGGCAGCCTCAACGAAATATTCCGGCCCTTTCTGCATCGTGATACGACCTAAAAAGGTAATAACCTTATCTTTTACACCCTTTTTATCCGGGATCGCCAAAATCTCAGGACTTAAAGGCTCTACGGCGTTATGTACGGTCGTTACCTTAGCGGGATCTTGATGATATTTCTCGATCACCGTCTGACGAGTCAAATTACTCACCGTTATGATATGGTCTGCATTGTCCATACCATTCTTCTCAATCGCATAGACATCCGGATTCACATTTCCGCGGCTACGATCGTAATCCGTAGCATGAACATGGATTACCAAAGGCTTACCACTCACATTTTTAGCGTGAATACCCGCCGGATAAGTCAACCAGTCGTGCGCATGGATGATATCATACTCTTCCGTACGAGCGATTACTCCCGCAACGATCGAATAGTTATTAATCTCTTCCAAAAGATTATCCGGATAACGTCCGGAGAACTCAAGGCAACCTAAATCATTCACATGGCGGTAACTAAAATCCGCATAAATATGATCCCGGTACTTATAATACTGATCAGCATTCATTCCCGCTTTGGAAACCCGTTGCTGTACATATTCATGGTCAACATCCTTCCAAACAATCGGAACTTGGTTGACACCCACTATCTTTAGAAAGCTCTGGTCTTCATCGCCCCAGGGCTTCGGTATACAAAAAGTAATATCCATATCGGGCTGCATTGCCATGCCTCGTGTCAAACCGAAACTGGCCGTTCCTAAACCGCCCAAGATATGAGGAGGAAATTCCCATCCAAACATTAATGCTTTCATAATGGTACTTAGTTTTATTCGGCGTTATACTTCTTCAACAAATCCACAACACGGAGGATAGCCGCAACATTCATCGCAAATGAGACAGCTCCACGCCCGGTAAACGGCGGGTTACCATCAAACAATTCCGGGATTGTCCCGATACAGTGCAATGACATCTCCTCCTCCAAGCTTATCAACATACGTTCAGCAAAAGCAACGCCACTCTTTCCGAATACACGCAAATAAGCTTCCAAATAGGCGCCTAACAACCACGGCCAAGCAGTACCTTGGTGATAAACCAAATCTCGTTCATATTGCGGCCCTACATAATACGGGCGATATCCTTCGCTCTTCGGACTCAAGGAACGCAAGCCCTTCGGGGTAAGCAATTCTTTCGTCACGATATCCACCACGGCGCGTTTCTGCATCCTCGTCAATGGGGAATAAGGCAATGCCACTGCAAAAATCATATTAGGCCGTACGCTCCAATCTACCGTAGAACCATTTACAGAATCGAACAAATAATTATACCCATTCACGAACGTTTCCGGGAACGATTTATCCATCGACTTGATAATCGGATCAATACCTTCGACAGGTACTCCACCCATCAATTCTGTATAAAAACAAAGAGCATTATACCAAAGAGCGTTAATTTCCACTATATAACCGGAACGAGATACGACAGGTTTTCCGTTTACGGTAGAATTCATCCAAGTAATCGCCTTATCCTTTCCATTAGCAAAAAGTAAACCATTCTCCATCAATTTTATATCGGGATGTTTCTGATCCCGTATATAATCGATAATTTCTTTCACGATATCGCCGTATAGTTCACGTGCTTTTTCAATGCTCTCATGTTTAGCATACTGTTGGATCGCCCAGATTGCCCATAAAAAGACATCCGGATGCTCGATCTCACGAATCACCGCATCGAAACGCCCATTCTCCATATACGACCGGATCGCAGGCATTGCCGTATGCATGATCTTCTCGAAACGAACCGGATCATCGATAGATAACGTACTTCCCGGAAGAGCTACGAACAAATCTCTCGCACGTACTTTAAACCATGGATAGCCCGCTAATAAATAGGCGTCGTCTTCCTTTGGACGGAAATAAAATTGTTGCGCTGAATTTTTCAAACAATTGAAGAAGCTAGTACGAGGCGTACGAGCTACAACCTCGTGCTCATACAAAGCCTTCAGGCGGGTAGTTGCCACGGCACTATCGCCAGCGCTGAAAATAATAGTCTCACCTTTCTTGATAGGAACCTCGAAATATCCGGGAACATACAAATCCTCTTGATAAGGATATCCCCTCTCTTGTTCTTTCGGATACTCGATGCCATTGTACCAATACGGCTCATACACAAACTTAACTTTCTTGTTAAATTGCATATACAGTTCCGGATAACCGGGATACATACATGTCTTGATTCCGTTTGTGACTTCCTCATAAGATTGGTTCACGTTGCCATTGGCTTGCGTTAAGTTCTTCACGCTACGGAAAGCGAGGAAAGGACGGAAACGTAAGGTCGTAGCGGAATGAGCATCTTCCAACGTGTACTTGATCATGATACGATTCTCGTACATAGAAAACACTTTCTCTTTCGAGAAGATCACCCCTCCTACACGGTAAAGCGTACGAGGTACTGTCTCTGAGCTATACTCGCGGATGTACTTATGCCCTTTGGGACTAAAATTATCGCCTGCATATTTATGCAACCCAAGATTAAATTCGGCACCATGTTGAATTACCGTCTCATCAAAAGAAGACAGTAACACATGGTTGTCATCATCAATCGCAGGCACAGGCATAACGAGTAGTCCGTGGTATTTCCTGGTATTACAATCAACAACAGTAGTGCAGTGATAGGCTCCCAAACGGTTGGTTCGAAGCACCTCACGAGTCAACGACTCTTCCAGGTTTATCATTACTGTTTTGTCAAATTTAAGATAACTCATATGTGTATTTGGGTTTTAAGTTACTTTCTTTAATATCAAAATGAAATTATTTTCGTTTCCGAGAATCAAAAGTATTATTTAATAACTAAAAAAACAAACTGTCTTTTATATTTATTTAGAAAAAATGGCATCCTTCTTCTACAATAAACTTATAGATCAATGCTTTAAAAAGAAAGGTGCTCTAAAGGAGTGTTATCAAACATATAAAATTTTGTTAAACCAATCCTGTCATCATATTCATCAATGCTCAAAATCGAGATATAGCTCCTCAAAAACAGGCCTAGGTTTAGTTATAGGAAATGTTCTATTTTTTATTTTAAATCAATCTGAATATAAAAACAGATACCGATAATGTTCCTGTGATTAAAATGCCTACCTTTGGAAAATTTTTCAAACAATTTTTAATATGAGAAAGTTATTATATAATGTAGTAATTTTATTAAGTGCAATTCAAATGACACACGCAGCAAATAACCCTTTCTTCGGGAAGTTTAAAACTCCGTTCGAAACCCCTCCTTTCGATAAGATCAAGACGGAGCACTACGAGCCGGCTTTCGATGAGGCCATCAAGCGCATGGACAAAGAGGTGAAAGAGATAGCCGACAACCCACACCTCGCTACTTTCGAGAATACGGTCGTGGCGCTGGAGCGTAGCGGCGAAATGTTGACGACTGTATCTTCCGTATTCTTCAACGTACTAAGCGCAGAAGCGAACGATGAGATGATGGAGATCTCGCAACGGGTATCTCCGAAACTATCCGAGGTTTCCAACAATATCTACCTAAACGATAAGCTATTCAACCGAATCCAATCCATCTACGAGCGAAAAAGCCAATTGAATCTATCTACCGAAGATGCCATGTTGTTGGAAGACACGTATCAGTCTTTCAAGAAAAGAGGAGCTACCTTAAACAAGGAAGATAAGGAAAGATACCGCCAATTAAGCACGGAGCTAAGCCTGTTGACTCTTCAATTCGATCAAAACACGCTAAAAGACGAGAATCGTTACGAAATGTTGCTCACCAATGAAAACGATCTTTCCGGCCTGCCGGAAAGTACCAGGGAAGCGGCTGCCGCCTTTGCGAAGGAAAAGGGGAAAAAGGGATGGCTGGTCAACCTTTCGGCTCCCAGCTATGTGCCCTTTATGCGCTACTCAGACCGGAGGGATCTCCGGGAGAAACTATACCGTGCCAACATGAGCGTAGGAAACAAAGGGGATGAGTTCGACAATCGGGAGATCATCAAGAAAATAGTAAACATCCGATTGGAGATTGCACGACTTATGGGACATAAGAATTACGCAGAATACGTATTGGAACATAAGATGGCCAAGACCCCGGCGAACGTCTACAACCTATTGAACCAGCTATTGAATGCCTACAAGCCTGTCGCCATCAATGAATATAATATGGTACAAGGGATCGCCATGGGTATGGAGAAGCAAAACATCGCCGTCATGCCCTGGGACTGGAGTTACTACTCTGAGAAACTGAAAAATATCCTGTTCGACGTAAATGATGAGATGACCCGTCCTTATTTCGAGTTGAACAACGTAAAGAAAGGCGTATTCGGACTGGCTACCCAGCTCTATGGGATCACGTTCAAGGAAAACAAAAAGATACCGGTATACCATCCGGAGGTTGACGCATACGAGGTGTATGATGCCGACGGAAAGTTCCTTTCCATCCTGTACACAGACTTCTTCCCACGTGAAGGAAAACAGTCTGGCGCATGGATGAATAACGTAAAATCACAGTATAAGGACAAGAACGGGAAAGACAGCCGCCCACAAGTAATCATCGTGATGAACTTCACCCGACCGACCGAGACAAAGCCCTCCTTGTTGACTTTCGATGAGGTCGAGACCTTCTTGCACGAGTTCGGTCACTCTCTGCATGGTATGTTAGCGCAAGGTTCATACGCAAGCCTATCCGGAACCAGCGTGTACCAAGACTTTGTTGAGCTGCCTTCACAAATCATGGAGAACTGGTTGACCGAAAAAGAGTTCCTAGACCAAATAGCCGTCCATTATCTGACCGGGGAAAAGATACCCCAAGAACTTGTACAAAAATTGGTAGACGCCTCCAACTTCAACGCCGGCTACCTTTGCTGCCGCCAATTAAGCTTCGGCTTGCTCGATATGGCATGGCATACGTTGGAACAACCTTTCGACGGTGACGTAGCGGCATTCGAGAAAAAAGCTTGGGCTCCAACAGTAATCGTACCGGAAGTACCGGAAGCTTTGATGGGCACCAGCTTCGGACATATCTTCTCCGGAGGATATGCGGCAGGCTATTACGGATACAAATGGGCCGAGGTATTAGACGCCGACGCATTCTCCGTATTCAAGTCGAAAGGAATCTTCAACAAAGAGGTCGCAAAATCTTTCCGTGACAATATATTATCCAAAGGTGGCACGGAAGATCCCGCCGTATTATACAAGCGTTTCCGTGGACAAGAACCTACGATAGACGCCTTATTAATCCGTAACGGCATTAAATAGAAGTAATAATTTACCGGGCTTATCGCCCGGTAAATCTAAATAATCACTACCTTTGTGTCTGGATTAAAAGACAAATGACTAAACAAATGTGCGAGAAAACAGAAAAACAGCACGAATTAGACAAACGTTACCTGCAAATGGCCGCTATCTGGGCCGAGAATTCGTACTGTAAACGACGCCAAGTGGGCGCATTATTAGTAAAAGATAAAATGATCATATCCGACGGATACAATGGAACACCCGCCGGTTTTGAAAACGTTTGCGAAGACGAGAACAATGTCACCAAGCCTTATGTTCTACATGCGGAGGCTAACGCCATCACAAAAGTGGCAGCCTCATCGAACAGCAGTAAAGGAGCGACCATTTATGTTACCTCCTCCCCTTGCATCGAATGTGCGAAATTAATCATACAATCCGGGATCAAGCGAGTGGTCTATTCCGAGAATTATCGCATAGCGGACGGCTGCGAATTATTGAAGCGTGCCGGTATCATAGTAGATTATATAGATTTGAACGAATAAATAAAACGTTTTTATGGATAAAAACAAAAGACTGACCGTATGGCTTCCGGTTATCATCGCGGCTAGTATCGCTTTAGGTATCTTTATTGGGAACCATTATTTATCTATCAGTCAAGGAAAGAAACGATCCTACTCCAGCGGCAACAAGATAAATGCCATCTTGGACATCATCGACGAGCAATATGTTGACACGGTTAGCATGTCTAAATTGGTAGAGAGTACGATCCCGAAAATATTCAGTGAATTAGACCCTCACTCCGTATATATTCCCGCAGAAGACGCTTCCGTGGTAAATGAGGAGCTGGAAGGTTCTTTCAGTGGCATTGGCGTATCATTTAATATGCAAACCGATACGATCCTAGTGATCAGCGTAATTAGCGGTGGTCCTGCGGAGAAAGCAGGTTTACTGCCATTCGACCGGATCATCTCGATCAATGATTCTATTTTTTCCGGAAAGAAAAAGAACCAAGGAGAGATCATGAAGACACTTCGGGGCGCAAAGAACAGTATGGTGAAACTAGGCGTACAGCGAGGAAACTCCCCCGAGTTGCTCTATTTTGACGTAACCCGTGGAGACGTCCCTGTTAATTCGGTCGACGTTTCTTATGAGGCGGCTAAAGGTATAGGTTACATTAAGGTTAGCAAATTCGCCCGAAATACTTATAATGAGTTCATCACGGCGATCGCCAAGTTAAAACAAGCGGGCTGTACCTCTTTCGTGGTCGACTTACGAGGTAATACGGGTGGATATATGGATGCCGCTATCAATATGATCAACGAGTTTATGCCGGAAGGACGCTTGATCGTCTACACGGAAGGTAAGTCGTTCCCCCGCTCCGACGTATATGCGAACGGAACCGGAACTTGTAAAGACGCCCCGATCGTAGTATTGACCGATGAGATCTCGGCTTCCGCCAGTGAGATCTTCTCCGGAGCGATCCAAGATAACGACCGTGGTACGATTATCGGACGAAGAACTTATGGCAAGGGTCTGGTACAAACCCAAATGTCATTGAGCGACGGTTCCGAGATGCGATTGACCATCGCCCGTTATTACACGCCATCCGGTCGCTGTATCCAGAAGAAATATGAGATGGGTAATACGGATGCTTACGACCAAGATATCTATAACCGATATATGCACGGCGAATTCGACTCGGCCGATAGCATCAAGATGGATGATTCTTTGAAATACCAAACCGTAGGTGGACGTACCGTATACGGCGGGGGCGGTATCATGCCGGATATCTTTATCCCTCGTGACACGAGCGGCGTTACCTCTTACTACTCAAATGTGGTAAATAGCGGCGTCCTTTACCTATATGCGCTCGAGTACTCGGATCGCCACCGGGAGAAACTCGGCTCATTCAAGACTTGGGAGGAATTATATAATCACTTGCAGCAACAACCGCTCCTTTCCGATTTCGTGAACTTCGCAGCTATCAAGGGTATCAAGAGACGTCCTACATTAATTAATATATCCGGCAAGTTAATCGAGAACCAATTGCAAGCATATATCGTAAGGAATTTCTTCGACGAGGCGGGCTTCTACCCCATTTTCCTAAAAGATGACGTTACCTTATTACGTGCGATCAAGATCTTGCAAGAGGGAAAATCCGTACCGAATGCGGAACTATTAAAACAATCAGCGAATGGAGACTTACACAGTCAAGCAGGCCCTACGAAAAGATATGGCCTCTCGAAAGAAAGGATATTCGAGGATTACCTTGTGCGAGCTATCGGATAAGATCATGGAACGTTTGGAACAGACGGAACTGTTCCAAGCGGCTTCTTGTATCGCCCTTTATCACGCTATAGCAGGAGAAGTACAGACCGCCGGCTTTATTGAGAAATGGTACAAAAAGAAAAAGCTTCTGTTGCCCTTGATAGTTGGTGATGATTTGAGATTGCTTCTTTACGAAGGACCGGAATCCCTAAAACCCGGACCTTTCGGGATATTAGAGCCTAAGGCGGACGGCATAGAAGTTCCAAAGAATGAGATCGATTTGATCATCGTGCCCGGAGTCGCCTTTGATAAAGACAAGAACCGCATGGGACGAGGAAGGGGATTCTACGACCGCCTTCTTTCCACGCTCAACGCTCCCAAGGTTGGCATATGCTTCGGGTTCCAGATGATACCGCAAGTCCCGGTAGAGCCACTCGACAAGAAAATGGATTACGTAATAACAGAAGACACCATCTATTGATCTCTCCGCAGAATATATACTTACCGGGGCTGGGCAGTATATATTACTTGGCCTAGTAAGTAATATTGCGGATGCTAAAGCCACACTCAATGAAAAACGATGTTGGTAATGACCGAGGCACCTGCGTAATCATTCAAGCTTTTCACCAACCGTTCCCGGCAAAGCGTCAACTCACTACGGAGTACGGAGGAAGTCAATGAAACATGAAGCACCTTATCACGTACATATACATTACGTGTATACTGCATGATCGTAGGCCCTAATACCTCTCCCCACCCACGTTGAACCCGGATCTCCATCATTTTCTCGTACAATTCGGTATTATCCTCGAAAAAGTCACGAAGCACCTCGCCTAATGTCTGCGTATTCCTTCTCTGCACCCTTATTCCTCCATAGGTTGTACCCCGCCACGTTCCACACGGAAGAGGGCATAGTCATGATTCATAGCCAATAAGATCTCGTCCAGGTACTTCCGGTTCGTATCCGTAATAAAAATCTGCCCGAAGCCATTCTCGCTGACCAGTTTGATGATCTGCTCCACACGGCAGGCGTCCAGTTTATCGAAAATATCATCCAAGAGCAAGATAGGTGTAGTCTGTCCTCGTTTATTCAAAAAAGCGAACTGAGCGAGTTTCAAAGCTATCAGATACGTCTTATTCTGTCCTTGCGAACCAACCCGGCGAATCAGATACCCGCCCAACGTCATTTCCAGCTCATCCTTATGGATACCGGAAGAGGTATAACCCAATATACGATCCCGTTCCCGGCTCATCGCCAATTTTCCGGTAAGTTCCGTTTCCTCCAATTGCGAGATATAATGTAGCCCGACCTCCTCGGCAGAGCCGCAGATCGTCTGGTAATACTCATTAAAGATCGGGGTAAAATCCTCCACCAACTTTTTCCGCTTCTCGTAAACTATTTGGCCGTACATACCCAGCTGCATCTCCAGCACCTCATAAAGAGAGGCATCCATGCTTTGATCCTTCAGCAAGGTATTCCGTTGGAGCAACGCTTTATTATATTGGATAAGCGCATGCAAATAAGGCTTGTCCTGCTGCGAGATGATCAAGTCCAGAAAACGGCGTCGCTCATCGCTTCCACCCCGGATCAAGTCGGCATCAGCCGGAGAGACCATGACCAACGGTAATAGGCCGATATGCTCGGACAGCTTGTCGTACTCCTTCTTATTCCGTTTGAACTGTTTGCGTTGCCTGCGCCGCATGGCACAGAAGATCTCCTCCTCACGTCCCTCATAATCATAGTTACCCTGTACCACGCAAAGATCTTGATCGCTGTTTATTATCTGGCTATCAGGCGTGTTAATATGACTCTTGCAAAACGAGAGATAATGAATGGCGTCCAATAGATTCGTCTTCCCCATCCCGTTATTGCCGAAAAAGCAATTCATCTTGGGCGAGAAAACAACCTCGGACTGAAGTATATTTTTGTAATTGAGAACAGAAAGCTTCCTAAGTATCATCTAAACCGTATTAATCGCACAAAATTAAAAAATATACTTCTAAGTTATAGATTATATCAGCAAAAAAAACTACTTTTGCGCTTTGAATCGCCAACCGTATGGTATGGCTCAGAACAGCGATAAAATTAATAAATAACTATAACACATTATGGCTACTAAAGAAAAGGACACCAACAAGGAGTTAGAAGTAGAAGAGATTGTCTCCAAATCGGAGCAATTCATTGAAAACAATTCAAAGAAGATTATTTACGGTATAATAGCTGTCGCACTCGTTGTTGGAGCTGTTTTGGGAATCAAGCATGGTTATTTAGTTCCTCAGGAGAAAAAAGCGGCTGCCGCCATGTTCAAGGGCGAGCAATACTTTGCCAGAGATTCTTTCGCCCTGGCTTTAAACGGTAATGGAGCGGACTATGAAGGTTTCGAGGCTATCATCGACCAATATGGAAGCACAGACGCCGGAAACTTGGCGAAGGCTTACGCAGGTATCTGCTACTACAAGATGGGCGATACGCAGAAAGCGATCGATTTATTGAAATCTTTCAGCGGAAAGGACCCAATGGTATCTCCGGCGGTTACAGGTTTGATCGGTGACTGCTACGTGAACATGGGTAATACGAAAGAAGGAATCAGCTATTTCGAGAAAGCCGCAAAGGAGGCCGACAATGAGGTAATCAGCCCTATTTACTTGAAGAAGGCCGGTATCGCTTACGAGAACTTGAAAGAGTACGACAAGGCTGTAAAGGCTTACACAACTATCAAGGACAAGTATTACACTTCCATGGAGGCATCCGATATCGACAAGTATATCACCCGCGCTTCGGTAGGAAAGTAAATAAACAGTATATTATATAGTATAACAGAGGATGTCTCGGTCAAACAAGGCATCCTCTTCTTTTAAAGAGACAAGTATGGCTACAGCTTATCAGAATTTATCCGAGTACGATTTCAACAGCGTACCCGATGCTTCAGAGATGAACATCGGCATTGTCGTCGCTGAATGGAACAAGAACATTACCGAGAAGTTATTGGAAGGTGCTTGCAACACGCTTGAAAAGCACGGAGTGAAACCGGAAAACATCGTAGTTAAACGGGTTCCGGGTAGTTTTGAACTGACTTTTGGAGCCAAAAGATTGGCCGAGACAAAAGAATTAGACGCCGTGATCGTTCTGGGATGCGTCGTAAGAGGTGATACGCCACATTTTGATTACGTTTGTTCCGGCGTTACGCAAGGCATTACAGAATTGAATTTAATGTACGATATCCCTTTCATTTTCGGCCTGTTAACAACCGATACCATGCAACAATCCGAGGATCGTGCGGGAGGTAGATATGGCAATAAAGGGGACGAGGCAGCAGTTACCGCAATAAAAATGGTAAATTTTTCAGCCTAAACGCTTGCAGGTTTCAAAATAAATCGTACCTTTGCACTGCAATTAAGAACAAGGGGGCAGTTACCAGAGTGGCCAAATGGGGCTGACTGTAACTCAGCTGGCTTTCGCCTTCGGTGGTTCGAATCCATCACTGCCCACCTTAATTGATCAGTTCACTATGTGAACCAATTCTTTCGAAAATCGAAAGAATACATATTGCGGAAGTAGCTCAGTTGATAGAGCATTAGCCTTCCAAGCTGAGGGTCGCGGGTTTGAGCCCCGTCTTCCGCTCTAGGAAAAGAGGAAAATCGAAAGGTTTTCCTCTTTTTTTATATCCTCACGATACTATATATCCGGGATAATGTCTACTTTAGCCCCCAATACAACAAATAACAAAAAGAGAGATGAAGATGGTGAAAGGGATATACGTGTTGCTGACAATGTTCCTATTGATGGGATGCGCTACGGTAATGAATCCTTATAAAATGGACAACCGGATGCATAAGATAGAGCTAGGGATGACCAAGCAAAAGGTTATATCGATACTAGGAAAAGATTTTGAGTCGGCTGGCGCACGAATAACCCCAGACGGCCCCATAGAGAGTATCAGTTATAAGACGGTCACCATGACGATAGCCGACTACTCTGAAGGCTACTACATCCTAAGCTTCAAGAATGGGATACTAGTGGAGTGGTTCAAGGAAAAGACACCGATCAATAACAATACAGCGAACTAAGGTCTTCTTTTAGGCCGCTAAAAACAAATAAGGCAGATGCCTCTGGGCATCTGCCTTCATTCTTTTACGATTATAAACTTTCTTCGATACATGAATCCGATTATGACTGACCGGCCTGCCGTGGTTTTCTAACTCGGCCTCACGACTGCCTTTCCGGTTAGCCTTTATGTACTCGACTAACGGATCTTGCTTTTTTCTCTTTGTCCTCATAGCTTTATTGCTTTTATATCGCTTTCACGAGGGCAAAGATACGAAAAGAATTTATTAAATCTCATTATCGTCCCAAGGGTATTTTCTTTTCGGATTCCGAGGGAACCAGCCTTTCTGCACGCGTTCCTCCTGCTCGAAAATCTCCTTGATCGTCCAGAACGATGAGAAGGCGAATACGCCGCAAATAGCGGACACAAACACGCTGTCTATAAACAGGGAAGCTATCACCCCTAAAATTCCCAAGACAAGGAATATCCACCAACACTTCGTCCCCCAATAATACTCGGCCTTCACGACTACCGGATGAAACAGACCGATAATCAAAAATGTAGCGATACCGATCAACAATCCATCAAAATTTATCATATCCATATCAGAGTATTTATACTTTTTCTTATTATAGTTAACAAATGTACGAACAATATTTCATGAAACTAATCATTTTTTTCTATCAAAGTATAAGAAACATCTATTCCTTATAATCTTTTCACGTAAGTGAAGAGATCTTTTCACCCTTGTGATACCATCGTTTCACCTATGTGATACGATCTCTTCACCTATGTGAAAAGATCAATCCCTGCGGAAGTTTTCGCTTGAGATAGCGCAAAAAAAAACCACATCCTTTATTATCGGACATGGCTTTTATATCATTTTCGAATCGGATCTTACTTATTGCTTTCCTCCGCAGGTGTAGTAGTAGCGGGAGCTTCCTCTGCCGGAACTGCCGGTTGTTGCGCTGTACCAAAGTCTGGAGCGATCGTGTTCGGATCGATAGAGATAGCTTCATTTACTTGTTGTCTGATCTCAGATTGAGTAGCATACTCTGCTCTGGGGATAAATGCGGTAATCAAGATGCTCAATACGATTACGGTACCCGCCAAACTCCAAGTAGCTTTCTCCAAAAAGTCTGTGGTCTTACGTACACCCATGATTTGGTTAGAAGAAGAGAATCCTGAAGCCAAACCTCCACCTTTTGAATTCTGGATCAACACGATCAAGATTAATAGTATAGAGGCAATCAGGATTAAGATAGAAATAAATACGTACATCTTAGTTTTATTTTTTAGTGTTAATAATCAACTTTTCCAAAAATCTGATTTGGTCTGCAAAGTAAACATTTTTTTCTGGATATTTCAAGCTTAAGTTTTTAATAATTTGCAAAGCCTTATCATATCGCTTTTGTTTTATATAAATCCGGGCTAAAGTTTCCGTAAGGCACGAGTCTTCCAACGACTTGGACCGCTCATCATCCAAGTCTTTCACCGATTCAGGAGTCTCCGCACGGCTGTTTTCCTCACGGATTTCCAGCCCGCTACCCGGCATACGCTGTTGATCATTTTTAATGAACGAGTCGATCAAGTCGTGATGTCGAAGCCTATTCTCCGTATCCTCGCCTGATGGCTTCTCCTCTTCCTCCTCCGATAAAGACCAAAACATATAGTCCGACGATACCGATGGTTGAAACAAGAACGGAGCCTCTTTCTTACGCTCCGGTTCCTCGTTACGGTTAGAGAGGAATGCGTCTATCAAGGAGAAAGCATCCTCTTTTCGCATATCCGGCTCATGCTCCACACGGGAGTTCAAACCATATTTGTCTCCCTCTATCAGTTGGAACAGCTTTTTCCGGTCTGGCAAGAATATCGCCATCTTCTCCAGCTCCGAGGCGAAACTCATATCATTTAATACAGCCAGATTCTTTAGATAAAGCATCCGTGCCACTTGAAAATACGGGTAATCCTCCACGATTCGTCGCAATTCAAGAAGAGTACCCTCGGTCAATTCCGAAGGCTTCTCCATCAAACGATATAAATCCTCCGCCCTCATTCTACCAATTGGCAACCGTAGCGTTATAGATTTGGTCTACTATTTCCTCAATAATCTCCTCGCATAATGTACCTTCTACCTGCTGCGGCATCAAGTTACTGTCGAACTCGCGGTAAGCGGAGAACGACTGCTCGAAATCCTCGTCCGGGTTAACCCGATTAGAGTAACGAACCCGCACCGTGATCGTCAACCTCGTCTGCGAGGCGATAGCATCCTCCTTCACGGCCATTGGAGCGAAATCGTAACCAGTAATCTCACCCTCCAGCTCAAGATCGCCATTGCTCGGAACCAGCTGCAGACGGGTCTGACGGATATAAATATCCTTCAAATCCTCCGTAAACTGCGGCGCAAGGGTCGGGTTCACGTAGGGAGCTTGGTTCGTGAAATCACGAATCGTAATGGTCTTCACCTTCGTATAATCGATAGAGGCACCATTAAACTTATAGGAGATAGAGCAAGCCGTAGCCAATACCGTCAAAAATGAAAGTATAAGCCAGTTGGCTGCCGACAAACGTATGTTGACAATCTTCTTTAGCATATTATTATTCCAAATTGTATTCCTTGATTTTTCGATATAACGTACGTTCCGATATCTTCAAGTCGGCCGCAGCGTTCTTCCGCCGCCCGTTATGCTTCTCCAGAGCCTTACGGATCATCTCCTTTTCCACCTCTTCCAAGGATAAAGTCTCCTCTTCCACATCCTCGGCATCTTGGATCGTCGGGGGCATCGGATGAACTGCCGCCGGATGGATCGGATGCGCATAAGGGGTATCGTCCACCACCGTCGGCATCGGGATATTCCCTCCCATGATATCATGCACTAATTTCTTTAGCTCGTTCACGTCCTTCTTCATATCGAATAAGACTTGATAAAGAATCTCCCGCTCGCTGTTAAATATCTTTTGATCCGGATCTTGCTTCACCAATACCGGATATTTCTCAACGTTCAAGTTCGGTAGATAAAGACGCAAGACATCTGCCGTTATATCCCGTTTCTCCTCAATCACGGAGATACGTTCCGTGATGTTTTTCAACTCACGCACGTTACCCGGCCAACGGTAAGAAACCAATAATTGACGGGCTTCATCATCCAAGCGGATCGGCGGCATCCGGTATTTCTCGGCGCAATCGCCGGCGAACTTACGAAACAATAAGATGATATCTTCCGGACGCTCCCGCAAGGGGGGCACTTGAATAGGCACCGTATTCAAACGATAGTACAAATCCTCACGGAATTTACCTTCCGAAACCGCCTGCACTAAATTCACGTTCGTAGCGGCAACGATACGCACATTCGTCTTCTGTACCTTAGAGGAACCAACCTTGATAAACTCACCTGTCTCCAACACACGAAGCAAGCGTGCTTGCGTAGGAGTTGGCAGCTCTCCGACCTCATCCAAGAAGATCGTTCCACCGTCCGCTACCTCGAAATATCCTTTACGATCGGCCAATGCCCCGGTAAAAGAACCTTTCTCGTGCCCGAAAAGCTCCGAGTCTATCGTCCCTTCCGGAATGGCGCCACAGTTTACGGCTATATATTGTCCATGCTTACGCTGACTGTTCTGGTGAATAATTTGCGGGAAAGTCTCCTTCCCGACTCCACTCTCTCCTGTAATAAGAACAGACAAGTCGGTTGGCGCCACTTGAAGCGCAACGTCGATCGCACGATTTAATCCTGGGTTATTACCAATAATCCCAAAACGCTGTTTTATCTGTTGTACATCAACCTTCATCACTCTTTCACTTTTAAAATCTGTAATTATTTCAGTTACTCTGCCAAAATTACAAATCTTAATTCAAACTACCACTATTGATAACAGATTCTATCGGCCGTTTCTTATTTTTTAGCACCATATGTACGTTTATACAAGAACTCGGCAAGATCCTTGTCTTCCGGGATGGCGGAGATCTCTTCCGGTGAGATAGGCTCACCGATATATACATCCGCTTTCTTTCCACGCTTATTGAAAGCTTCGGTAGGAATACGCAAGGTACGTATTTGCCAGCTGATATTCCCTAGCCAATAGAAGAAATGGGTATTTTGGAAATCAAAATAAACAGGATATACCGGCGCTTTCGCCTTACGAACCAAGCGGATCACGCTATGCGCCCACGATAAATCCCGCACCTGTTTCTCTTTTTTATTATAAAAAGAGATCGCTCCAGCGGGGAAGAAACCCATCGGATGGCCTTCTTTCAAGCGTTGCAGGGATAGTCGCACGCCATTAACATTCGCCGGATTCGCCCCCCGCTTGTGGGAATCGGGCACCACGGATATGAAATTATCCTCCATCGCCCCGATCTTGGTCAAGATGCCGTTCACCATCACCTTAAAGTCCGGACGGCGGGAAGCGAAAATATCAATCAACATGATTCCATCCAACGACCCGATCGGATGGTTGGAAACAGTAACAAAAGCTCCTTCCGGCAGATGATCTAAAATCTCTTTATTATGAACCTCATAGCGGAGATCAATAATAGGATCGTGCAATAAGGCGGAAGTAAACTCTGCGCCCCGTAAATGACAATTCCGGGCATGTACCTTATTAACCAGATCCACACGTAAGCACTTTATCAGCAACTTACCCAACCATGTCCCCACTCGCCCCTTGAAGAACGGGGCCATCTCTTGCAAATCATAAATGTCAACTACACTCTTCTTCATACTTTATCCTAAAAACGAGGCACACATCTTCTCGTGTTTCTTCATCACTATCGCTAGTACGATGTTCAACACGATGATCTCGTATAGGTAATAAGCCCATACCTGTCCCGTTAGTACGATCACAAACATAACTATTGTCCGGCCATTAAAAGTCAACAAGTCTATGTAACGCATTAAATGACGACTCTGTTTACGAAAGTCTATACGGATATTCTCCGGTATATCATCCCCATACTTCGCATGCAAATTTTGTAACATTCTTTGTAAGGTAGGCGTAGCCTTTACTTGCAACATCGTATACCAACGATATAAGAAATAGAAGAACTTGTTAATACCATACTTCATCTCCTTGTGTTTCGCCTCCACCTGCTCCAAAGACTGAAACTCCGAGCCTTTATCCTTACTGATAAAATAAAGGTGAAGCGTCTTATAGTAATCCGTGATATTCGCTTGAACTAAATGAGACAGACCGGATAAGACCGCCAAGGCAAAGAACCAGTCCGTACCGTAATCATGCGAGAGACGAAGAGCGAATCCGATATAGATCGAAGCGAACCAAATATCCCCGGCGAACCCGTCCAAGATACGCCCGATCGCAGACTTAATTCCGGTAAGACGTGCCAGCTGCCCATCCACGCAGTCGAGGATATTGGCAAATACCAACAACAATATACCGCAGATATTATATGTCAGGTTATCGCGATAAAACATAAATCCGACCGCCGCACCCACGAAGATCGAGATAACCGTAATCATATTCGGGGTAATCCCCGTACCTCGCAACATACGAGCAATACGAAAACCTATCGGGCGATAAAAAATTCGGTCTATCTTATTCTCTGTTTCTATTGACTTTAACGATGCTTCGTATTCCTTATCCAACTCGCTCATTTGTTTCTTATTTATACGAGTAACCGCCATCCACAACGACTACCTCGCCATTAAAATAACTATTCTCTATCAACATCTTATAAACTTCCGCCAATTCATCCGGGTCGCAGAACCGTCCCAAAGAGACCTTGTTCTCTATATTCCGACGGATCTCGGCAGGCTTTGTTTTCTGCCATTCCGTATCAACAAAACCGGGAGCCACTGCATTCACACGCAGTGCATAGGGAGCCAAGAACTTCACCATGTTTTTGACCAGCGCATGAACCGCACTTTTCGTCACTCCATATGCCAAGGATACCGAATGAGGCTGTATCCCCATCAAGGAACCCGTAAACACGATACTTCCTCCCTTATTAATCCGTCCACCAACAAGCTTCTGTAAAAGGAAAACCGGGAAATGGACATTCGCAAAGAAAACTCGATCCCAATCCTCGAATGAGAGTTCCTCAAAAGGATCACGGCAAGTCATTCCGGCATTGAACACAAGGCCGTCCAGACATAGCCTATTCTCCTCCAAGAACGAATCGATAACCCCGATCGTATTCCGATCCGAGATATCGGCCCGCAAAATAGAAACCTGTATATCGAAACGATCCACCAACTCACTACGTACCTCCTCAGCCGCCGCATGGTCGGAAGCGTAAGTCAATATAAGGTTATATCCGGCCTTCCCTAAGCAGAACGATACCGCCTTTCCTATCCCTTTTGTCCCACCGGTAATTAAAATAAATTTATCCATGAAACCGATCGTTATTTAGCGGCAAATCCTTTCACTGTTTCCGGCTTCGCCTGACGTTGGGTCGTCAGATTCGCCTCATAAGAATCATGTATCGTTTTTTTCAGGTTCGAGGAGGAAACTCCCGTTCCATAAGGGAAATAAAATACCTGAACACCTAAATCTTTCAGATAGTCATACTTCCCGAACCAGTCATCACCTACCACGAAAGCGTCGATATTCAGTTTCTTCACGATTTCCGTGTGGTCCAAAGAATGTTGTGGTATAACGATATCGGGAGTCTTCAACGCCTCGATGATCTGCAAACGTTCATGGAACGGAATGATCGGCTTCGCCTTATAAGAAGAGACCAACTCATCTGTACTAACCCCTACAATCAATATATCCGCCAAACTACGGGCGTAATTGATCATTCGAAGATGATTATAATGGAACATATCAAACGTTCCGGATGTATATACTATCGTTTTGTCTTTAAACATAATCGTAATTTTCGTTTTAAACCGCAAACTTACGCAAACTTTTCCTATCTTAAAAGTTTAAAACCAAAAAGCGTCCCATGCTCCATACAAAAATGTCATGTCAATAACATCCATTTGTTATTAACATGACATTTTATGTATTTATTGAAACTTGTCCGGAAAGATCTACTATAATCTGTCCGTATCGTCATCTTTCGTCAAATCCAATTTCTCATTATCTCCTCCCCTATCGAAATATTGCTTACGCAACGGGTTGGCAGTAGCCTCCTGATAACGCAACCGGTTCCGATAGATATCCAACGCCGCATATAAGGCTTGGCGGAACGACTCTTCCGAGGCCACGTTCTGCCCAGCGATGTCATAAGCTGTCCCATGCGCTGGAGAAGTCCGTACAATCGGCAATCCTGCCGTATAGTTCACCCCGTCATCCATCGCCAACGTCTTGAAAGGAGCGAGCCCTTGATCATGATACATCGCTAAGACACCATCAAATTTATCATACATCTGCGCACCAAAAAAACCGTCAGCCGCATAAGGGCCAAATGACATTACGCCTTTTTTCTCGGCCTCTTGCATTGCCGGTATGATAATCGTCTCCTCTTCCGTACCCAGCAATCCAGCATCACCGGCATGAGGGTTTAAGGAAAGAACTGCGATACGTGGCTTCACGATACCGAAGTCTTGCTTTAGCGACTGATTGAAAATACGCAGCTTTTTCACGATATCGCCCGCATTGATGGAAGACGCTACTTGCGACAATGGCATATGTCCTGTCACCAAAGCGACACGAAGATCATCTTTCATCAAGATCATCAAGGCTTTTTTATCCGAACCATCGAAGCATTTCTCCAAATACTCGGTATGCCCGGGAAAATGGAAACCTTCGTTCTGGATATTATGCTTATTGATCGGGGCGGTAAGCAGTATATCCACGACTCCCCGTTTCATATCCGTAACCGCCGCTTCCAATGCCTTGAAAGCCGACTCCCCGGCAACCGGCGTAGATTTAGACAACTCCACCCTGGTCTCGTCCTCCACGCAGTTAATAATGTTCACTCGGTTTACTCCCGCATCCTCCGCATGTGAAATAATATTCATATTGATAGGAGGAAGCTCCAATGCCTTCCGGTGATAGGCGGCAATCTTGGACGAGCCATAGATGATCGGCGTGCAAAGCTCCGCCATGCGGGTATCGGAAAAAGTTTTTAATATCACCTCATAGCCAATACCATTTATATCTCCGTGGGTGATCCCCACTTTAATCAGTCGTTCTTCCATATATTTTGTTTGTTTATTACCTTTTCTCTTTTGGGATATCCAATGTCTCTGTTACCGGTTCATCGAATTCACCCGGTAAACGTAACGTAAACAAGGAAGCTTCCATTCTACGCATGAAATTACGCTTGTCTGTCTCCGGAGCATACACAAATCCCTCCGCTACAACCACACGATGATTCTTTTCATCCAAACGGGTGTGGCTTACGAACGGGCCTCCCATCATATCGCCTTGCATTCTCCACAGACCGCGCATTACGCCGCAATATTTACCATTTAAGGTTATTGGCGTATACTCCACTCCCGCACGCATTTCCGTCTGCATATAGGAACCCGGAAATGAACCCGGCAGATTCGCCTTCAATACAGAATCTCGTTTAGCGACCAGATATTCCTCCGTAAACGTATTCGGGTCTGTATAAGGAAAAGTATATACGATCAAGTCCATACGACCCGTGTTAGCGTTATTGGAAGACCAGAAGAAATCAGTCGTATCCTTATAGTACGTAAAGTTTGCCGGAGCGTTTAACATCACGTTTAAGTCGCTTTTCAGGTTATCCATAACCACCATACTATACTCCTTTTGTAATTGCTCTATCGCACGATTCATCTCCACCTTCACGAAGAAATCGACCAACGCCTTCTCATGGGTCTTTGAATACTCGACGATCGACTCCGTATCAGGAGCTTTCAGCGAAACAACTACCTGTCCTCTAGCCCAAACATTATTCTCGTAGCCTACAGAAACTTTCGTATAAACGGTAGGATCTATCGTAACCACCAATATATTCCTTACATACCGTAACAGGCCTGTAAAATCCTTTGGTTGCACGTAAGTAATCTTCAAAGAAGGCTCAGCTTGCGGCAGTCCGGGCACTGAAGAGGCCAACTCAGACTTTATAGCTTCACCCGCAGAACCTTTCCAATCCTTTTGATCCATAACTACGACAACCTCATATGCGAAGCCCGTAGCTTGAGTCATCACAGAACCAGAATTACATGCTCCCATCAAAACAAGAAGCAGTAACATACCGATAAATAAAGAACGTATTTTCATACCCATATGTTTTATATTATACAAATGTAACATTTTTTGCGGTAGAAAGCATTCCACAGGCAGCGAAAATATCCTCTCCTCGTGATGCCCTTATCGTACATACAACTCCTTTGGCGTTTAAGAAATCCCGGAACATCTCCATTTTAGCGATATCGGAAGTCTCTAAAGACACATTCGGTATCGCATGAAAACGGATCAAGTTTACCCGACAAGGAATTCCTCCTAATAAACAACTCAAAGCTTCGGCATGTTTCAAGCTATCGTTCAAATTTTTAAAAACAATGTATTCAAAAGAGACCCGTCGTTGATGCGAAAAATCATATTGTTTGATTAAACCGATCACCTCTCTCGCTGGGAATGCCTTTTCAACCGGCATCAAGGAAAGACGTTCCATAGGATAGGGAGAATGCAGACTTACGGCCAGATGACATTCGCTCTCCTCTAAGAAGCGTTTCAAACCTTTCGTCACACCGACAGTTGAAACCGTGATACGCTTCGGACTCCACGCATACCCATACGGGGCCGTGAGTATTTCCAAAACCTTGAAAAGCTCGTCTACGTTATCCAGAGGTTCCCCCATTCCCATGAAAACGATATTCGTCAATGAATCGTTTTCCGGCAAAGACTGGATCTGGTTCAATATCTGGTTTGCTGTCAGGTTCGCCGTGAAACCTTGTTTTCCCGTCATACAAAACAGGCAATTCATTTTGCATCCGACTTGAGAAGAGACACAAAGCGTCGCCCGGTCATCCGTAGGAATATAAACAGACTCAACAAAACGCCCCGGTCCGGCAGCATATAGATATTTGATCGTACCGTCTTTCGACTTTTGATATTCAGATGGCAGATAGGCCCCAACCTCGAATGAATCCTCCAATAAGGCACGTTTGGCTACCGCTATATTCGTCATCTCCGAAATCCGGGTTATTTTCTTCTTATAAATCCAATCGGCCATTTGCTTAGCCGCATATGCAGGAAGACCTACCTCAGACGCTACACCTTTCAGTTCCTCCAAGATCATCCCTAATAATTGTCTTTTGTCAACCATGCTATCAATGTTTTCTTATTCGCAAAAGTACGAGAAATATTCCATAAAATTAAAGATCCCCTGTTTTGTTGTCAAGATATATTTATTTTGACAACAAAACAGGGGACCTTTTATCTTAAGTAGAAATATTCTTTAATTAATAGAAACGGATACGGTTGTCTTCCACCTTAGCGTTGTTAACCATAGATTGGATAGCTTGGAATCCTACACGATATGCGTTCGAAGCATCCAACGCACGAATTTCCTCAGCCTCATTGAACTCTTTACCATCTTTATTTCTCGCATATACTTTGAACACATAGACACCGTTGTTACCTTTAACCGGAGCACTTACTTGGTCAACTTGAGCCATAGAAACCATAGCATTCAAATTCGGTTCGATACCGATACCGGCAATACGGCGAGTACCAAAGTTCACGAACTTAACTGAATCTACAGAAGAGCCCATCGTTTCAGCATATGCCTCAACTGAAGTCAAATTCTTAGAAGCCAATTCCTGAGCGATCTTATCGCCTTTCTTTTGAGCAGCCAATTCAGCTCTCAAAGCCGGAGCGACCATATCAACCGGACGATACCCCTCGGATATGCTTCCTTCTACAGCAGCCACAACAAATTTATCACTACATTCGAAGATCTCAGAGATAGAACCTTTATCGTTCTGGAACGCCCAACGAATTACCGGACGTGAATTCTTAATAGAACCTAACAATTGATCATCCGTAGTAACCGTTGCACCTGAAATCAAATTATAACCGGCTTCCTTCGCATTCTCCTCCAATTTAGCCATAGAGTTGTTCTTCGATACGAACTGATTCAGCTCATTGTAGATGTCGCTATAGGTCTTAGAACTAGGAGATACAGTCATGTCGATATCAGCGATCTTATATTTTTCTACATTTCCAGTTTTCTCTGTTACTTTTACAAGGTGAGTACCATATAAAGATTTCACAACCGCTACCTCATTCAATGAAGTTGAGAAGACAGCCTTCTTGAAATCATCATTCACACCTCTCAAAGCGGTAACCTCTGTAAACCAACCTAGTTCACCACCATTCTCGGCGGCTTGGTCCGCTGAGTATTTCTTAGCTAATTCAGCGAAATTAGCACCACCTTTCAACGCTCCCATCAAACTATCAGCCAAAGCTGTTGTCTCAGCCTCAGATTTACCGGCCAACATGATGTGGCTAACTTTTACTGAATCCGGAGCGACCGTCTTATCGACTAGCTTAAACATTCTGTATTTGTCATTCTCGAATACAGGACCATAAACAGCACCAACCTCAGAAGTCGTAGCGAATTGTTTCATCTCCGGATCCAAAGCCTTCTCCGTGAAGAAAGCGTCAACATAAGGAACCTCAGAGTTCTCGTTTACTACATCAGCCACTCTTTCAGAAGTAGCTAGCTCCTCTTTCAAGCTCTCGATCTCGACCTGCGCCTTATCATAATCCTCTTTACTCGGACGGATATCTACGGCGATATATTTAATTACCTTAGATTCTTTTTGTCTATAAAGCTCCTTACGTTGGTTATATAATTTCTCGATCTCGCTCTTGCTTACCTCAATCGTTGAATCCGGAATCGTAGCATATGATTGCATAGCATAAATGATATCCGAATTCTCGGCATTATCATTATAAGCTTCCTTTGCATCTAATGAATTCGCAGAAATAGCCTTGCTTAATAATGTCGTATATTTTTGCTCCAAACGTTGACGTTTGATGTTCTTCTCCCAAAACAACCAGAAGTTCTTAGCTTGAATCAACTGTGCCTGTTGATCTGCCGGATAGCTAGCGATATTATCGGAATCGATTTGTTTCAAGAAATTCAACAAAGCAGCCTTATCAAAAGCACCTGTCTGAGGATTCGTAAACATTTGCATTTGTTGGATCAACGGAGAGATATTTTCACCTTGAACCATATCAAACAATTCTTCCGGACTTACTCCCATACCTAATTTAGCAGTAGCCTCGTCCAATACGACCTCTTGTACCATCGCATCGAATACGGACTGGCGAATCTGTGTCATATATTCCTCGGGCAGGCTGGCTGAACCGGATTGCATCTTATACATCTCGACCATCTCATCGACACGACCTTGATAATCTTGAATTTTTACAACCTCTCCATCAATCTCGGCGATCCGTTCCTGTGATTGCCTAAAATAAGTAGAACCAGAGTTTAAAAAGTCTCCAATGATAAAAGCGAACAATGCCAAACCCACCACGAGTACCAGCAGTCCTGCTTTGCTTCTAATTTTTTCCAGCGTAGCCATTTATCTTTATTATTTTTTAAAGTTTATTATTTCACATTTTAAGGGCACAAAGATATAAAAAAAAGGAAATTCCACAGCATATAATCCTTTTTTTTATCAAATCCCTACTTTCATACGTACAAGTTCAATCTTCGTGGCCGTTACTTTGATTAACTTAAACGAATATTTATCGATTTGGACGGTTTCGTTCAATTTCGGAAATTTTTGATAGAAGTGCAAGATAAAACCGGCGATGGTAACATAATCATCCGACTCCGGAAGATCCAACCCGAACATTTCGTTCAAAGTATCAATCTCCATCCTACCCGACAGCAAGTACTCATTGTCCGATACTTTTTTAGCCACATGCGACTTCATATCATGCTCATCCTCAATCTCTCCAAAAATTTCCTCCACCAAATCCTCAAGTGTCACGATACCCGACGTACCGCCAAACTCATCCACGACAACAGCCAAGCTCTTCTTCTCTTGCATCAGCAGTTTCATCAATTTATTCGCAGCCATCGTCTCCGGAACGATCGATACACTACGGATATGCTGAGTCCAATCCTCCGGATTCTTGAAAAGCTCGGAAGAATGGATATATCCGATAATGTCGTCAATATTCTCGTTATACACCAATATTTTCGAAAGTCCCGTCTCGATAAACTTAGAACGCAATTCCTCTATCGTAACCGACGTATCGCAGGCTACGATCTCCGTCCGGGGCACGATACAATCCCTCAAACGGACATTCGAGAAATCTAAGGCATTCTGGAAAATCTTAACCTCCGTATCCATATCCGAATTTTGAGGTGCATCTTCCAGACTTTGCTGTATAAAATAATCCAAGTCTACCTTGCCTAATACCTGAGGCGAACTTTTCAAGTTCTTCACGCCCCCTAACTGCAAAATCAAAAAAGATAGCAGGGATGAGAGCTTGGAAACCGGATACAGAATGATATATACAATAAATAATGGTATCGCAAATATATTGAGTGATAAATTAGGATTCAACTTAAATATGGTCTTGGGAATAAACTCTCCGGCAAACAAGATCAAGATCGTAGATATCACGGATTGGATAAAAACGATCAATGCCTCATTCGCAACTACCTTGGCTATAAACGGCTCCAACACGATTGCCATCTGAAGACCATAAACGACCAGCGCAATATTATTTCCTACCAACATGGTAGAAATAAACAAATTTGGATTACGATAGAAAATACCCAGTATCTTACTGGATAGACTACGTTCCTTCTTATCCAGCTCGAAACGAAGCTTATTGGAGGAGATAAAAGCAATCTCCATCCCGGAAAAGAATGCGGAAAATGCGAGGGAAATTAAAATGTAAGTCAGCGTCCCCACCTTAATTACTTTTTATTGAATCTATTTGTGACACATCTACCCAGGTACTGTCTCCTTGCGCTGTCCGTGCCGTATCGGCCGGGGCATCACTCATCGGGAAAATACCTTGTGAGTTAAATATCTTATACCGAGTCATATTTTGGTTCGACTCAAACCCTATACCTGTTATGATCTTATCTTCTTGCTCAATACGCATATACTTATCGGAATAAACCTTCTCTTGCTTCTGGTCCCAGAACAATTGGGAAGTCTCAAAATGTTCTCCCTGCAAACTTTCCACCTCAACATTACCGATCAGCTCCCAAAGCCCTTTTTTATCATAATAATAGGCTGTATCCGCCTTAATACTCGCTTCTGTCTGGAACAAGGTATCGAATTTCTCCACATAGATCCCCTCAGGGAAATACCAATGAGGCTCCGCCGCTTTCCCATAGATCTGCCATTCTTTCGCTTTCAAGCGATATCTCGTGATACCCGAATCGGAGATCAAAGAGGATACATCCGTAGCCTTCATCGTATAAGTCTTATCCGGATCAAACTCAACATCAACCACCTCCTTATGCTCCTTGCCGCAAGAGGCAGAAAACAAAAGAAGCATAACAACCACCACGAAGGTAGTTGTTATGCCCATATTTTCCGTTTTACAATGAAAACGATGTCCTATCATAATTACCGAATCGTTGTACGCTCTCCGATCCAACCACCGACAGTGAAAGGTTTTCCCTTTTCCAAATCCGGATGCATAAAGATCTCCTCCGTAGAAGGAAGGTGAGCACGATAAGATGAAATCAAAGCATTAGCCTCTTCTGCAACACTCGGATCTACTTGTTTCGCTTTCTCAAATTTATCAATAGCGGCATTATAAGCAGCTCTCGCCAACACACCATCATTCGGATAAGCAGACTTAACCGTAGCCGCATACATCTTACCGATCAACAGATAAGGAGCTCCAGAAGCAGGATTCATCTCAGCCGATTTCTGACAATATTGTCTAGCTTTAGAATAAGAATTTTGCTCGAATAAAAGCAAAGCGATCATGTAATAATCATCAGCCTTCGCAGAGTTTTCTGTTTCCAAATTAGCAGCTTCCTCAAAATACTTGATAGCCGTATCGTAGTCCTTAGCCTTTACAGCTTGCTTTCCTAAACCAAGAGCAGCGTCAGCGCTAGGCTCCAATTTATAAGCATAACCGGAAGCGGCAAAGTAAGCGTCAATTTCTTGGCAACGCATTCTTCTCAACAAAGAGACCACTTGCTTCAAGTATTCCAAATTATCCTTGTTCTCCTCGATCTTTGCAGCATATAGACCTTGCAAAGTCTCACAATCCGCTGCGCCACTGTTTGCGAAAGCGTTATCTACGCCAGACTTGTACGCAGTCACTGCGTCAGCCTCTTTTTGGTTATTCGCTGCCTGGGCAGCCTTCAACTGAGTCTCTAACCCCCCGGAAGCCTTCAAATAATCTTGGATATATTGTTCCTTGAAATTCGGATCGTTCACCATTTTCTTCATAGACGCAAAAGCATACAATGAAAGACCTAGAGCCTCCGTATTCTCGCCCTTCTCGTCCACAATTTCTTTCAACCAACTATAAGCTTGGTTATAATCAGCGTTATCACCTGTCTGTGCAAAATAATCTTGAACTTTACGAGCCACGATCCAATCCTTTCCATATCGGCGATCGTTTCCAAAGTACTTGACACGCTTATCATAAACGGCCATCAAATCATCAATAAGCGCTTTCTTCTTAGCGGGATCTTTCTCTTGGGCGACCTTCCAGCCCATAATTCTCACACCGTACAAATAGATATCTTTTGTAGCGGCAGGACACTCATCGTACACGATCTTCCAGAAATCATAGGCATCTTTGAAGTTTCCGGCTTTCGCGTAAGGAACAAACAAGCTGATATTGGTAATACAACGCACGCTATCCTCACCAGAACCGAACTGTGTACCATTATCTACTCCTTTCTGCGCATAAGCACCCAACGTACCCATAGTACATCCAAGCGCTAGTAATAAAACTTTGATCTTCATATCTCTTTCTATTAAAGTTAGCTACAATTTTATATTCCTTCAAAAAAGTTTCATACTCATTAGACCCTTTCGCCCATTCCCGGTTTAATCCACTTTTCGTTTAAAAAACCATAATTCGTTAAATGTATAGTTCACTGTAAACCGGAAATACTGCTCATCAATCATTGTACGTAATTCCGGACGGATCTTCACGTATTCAAACGATAGGTTCACTAATGAACGATTATCGATCAAAGGAAACCCGAAACCGACACTCGCCCCATATTCATTATAACCATGTCCTTTATAACCATTCTCTTCGGAGCGACTTACCCTTAAATACGAATTGCTATAATGAAAACCGGCACGGTATCTGATACGTCCCAGATAATTACGATTATCATAACGAGGAATAAACTCGGCACCAGCCGCTACACGTGTACGATTCTTGAATTGGCCTTTCTCGTTATCAAAATAAGCGTTAGCCCAGTCTTCATATAAGAAATCCGCGGCTAACGTCAACCGATTCTCCTTCACATAAGAGATACCTGCTCCATAAGAGTTCGGCATATCAAACCGATAATTCTTAATCGTATCGTTTCTTGTATATCCGGATGCAGCCGAAGAACCGACAAGTTGAGTATCATACACAGTCGTATTCAACTTCTTCCCGGGAGAATAAACGAAACCTACCGTGACATGCTCCGTCTTACTCAAAGGGTGCGTATATTGAATACCAAAATCTAACTTTAAATCACGAATCTCATAACGTTGATTTCTATACACGTCGTCCGCTCCTGTCGAACTAGGGAAAATCAAGTTACGGGAGTGTGTTATATTTCCAAATAAAAATCCAGCGTTCATCCCAATGGAAAGACGTTTCTTCCAAATATCATAGGAGAGTCCTAAATAGGCATCGCTTAAGCCACCTTCGCCACTAAAGCTTTCCCCCCAACTTAAACCGCCTTCGGTACGGTTCTCGCCGAAATCATATCCTACATACGAATAAGGCAACAAACCTATACTCATCGCAAAACGCCGGGTGATCGGAAATTGCATGGCGATATACTCCACGTTTCCATTCATCTGCCGTTGCTTGTTCGTACCGTCATAGAACCAAGACACTTGACCGGACGCACCAAAATCAAAAAGAAATGTCAACGAATCCATGCAACTATAAGAAGCAGGATTTAAGGGATTTATCTGTTTAGAAGACCTCAATCCATAACCGACTCCCCCCATTGCCCTTCCGGCACCAAAAGATCGATCCGCCAACTCTCCATATCCAAATCGCGTATAAGGCGAGTTCGTGTTATTTTGAGCCCACAATGACAATTGTGTAAAGATAAGAAAACTTATTATTACTACCTTATTAATTTTCAACATTATACTCTAAGATTCTGTTTAATCCTGTCAACACTAAATTAATGTCTGCAAAGATGGAGTTTTTTAGCCGTCTTTCAAAATAAAACGAATGACCGCCTGTTAAAAAAACCAAAAGATCCGGATATTTTATTTTCAGCTCATCAATATATCCGTCCATCTCGTAAACAATCCCATTCACTACCCCCGCTTGGATAGCTGTTTCCGTACTCGTCCCGATAAGCGGTATATCATCCTCTTCCGTTACCAAAGGTAGTTTCTTCGTAAAATGATTCAACGCTCGAAAACGAGTTGTCATCCCCGGAGAGATATTCCCCCCCAAAAAGACACCCGACGCTTCTATCATCTCATACGTGATAGCGGTTCCGGCATCGATAACCAACAGGTTTTTTCCCGGCTGCAAATAATTCGCCCCCACGACAGCGGCCAAACGGTCCTTGCCTAACGTTTTCGGTGTCTCATATTCCACCTTGATCGGTAAAGCCACATTCTCATCCAAGAACACGAAAAACTGAAGCTTACTTCTCAAAAAAGCGACCAACTCCTCATCCGCATCTACCACCGTAGAGAAAATCCCTTTCGAGAAAGCGTATTTCCCGAAAAGCTCGGCAACCACAGACACACCGAATTCTTTATATACAAAAGAAGCTTTTATCTGCCCATTTTTATAGACAGCGACCTTTGATGACGTGTTTCCTTGTTCTATAATAAGATTCACTTCTCTGATATTTTTCGCGAAGAAAAACAAAAATGACGAAATAAAAAAGGAAGATCGGCATGAAATACGATCCCCCAGCCTAGACAGAAGGTAATCGCCCCATATCGTGATATAGCCATGAAAGGATGCCTGTACTGGCATCGGGTCACGCCTGTATCGGCGCAAGACGATGCCAGTAGTGCTTATCGGCGCTGACGGTACTGCTTTTCCCTCATTCCTTCATTCCTTCATTCCTTCAAACCTTTCTCTTGCACACACACGCATGAGTACATGCGTACATAATTAATAACACACCTTGATTATTTCCTGTTGTTGCAAAAAAAAGATTTGCCACCTGTTTATCTTTGAGCACACATTAATATGTATGCGCATGCTTGTGTGCGCGTGTGAGAAAGGCTTGAAGGAATGAAGGAATGAGGGAACGACATCAAGATTACCCTACAAAAGCCGAAGGAATCACAAGTACACATTTTTTAACAACACTAGAATAACTAGATTCACAAGGTTTTAAGAGGGAACAGCGAAGAAAGGCCAAGAAAACGCTTGTAAAGTAAAAAATAATATCTACTTTTGCACCCGGGTAAGTCCTACACGGCATGCTCCCTCGGAATCCCCCAGGGCTTGACCGCAGCAAGGGTACTTGGTTGTAGCGGCGCGATGTAGCAAGCTTACCCACCTGCCTCTTTAGCTCAGTTGGCCAGAGCACGTGATTTGTAATCTCGGGGTCGTTGGTTCGAATCCGACAAGAGGCTCAGATAAGACAATTTTAAAGAAGGAAGCTTATACGTAGGCTTCCTTTTTCGCATTTTATGCATAATATAGTTGCGCATTTGCATTAATATATTAACTTTGCTGATAAGAATTCAAAACTGCAGCATCATGGAAGAGAATAAGAATTTACTTTTAAAAGGCGCCATGACTTATGGTTTGGCCATGGGCATATATTGGGTCGTGAAATATATCTTCTTCATCTTCAGCGTTTCCGTCCCCTCCTTAAGTCTTGTCTATTGGCTATTGACGCTTGCCGTCCCTTTCATTGCCTACTACATGACGAAAAGATATCGGCAGGACATTGGTGGAAGAATCAGCTTCTTTCATGCTTGGAGATTCGGCACGATGTTGTATTTTTTCGCCGCATTGATCGTCTCGCTTGAATACTTTGTCTTCTATCAGTTCATCGCTCCACCTGATTTCGTGGCAAATGCGATCGGGCAATTAACGACTGTACTAAAGGATAGCCAAGTCAGCTCGGAGATGATCGACTCGCTCAGCAAGATTCGTATCTCGCCAATCCATATGGCTATACAAGGAATATTTAATAACGTATTTTACGGCATCATACTTTCTATACCGGTAGCGGCTCTTTTGTGTAGGAACAATTCGACAGGTTCCATCACTGAAAACCGCTAAAAAAGTTAATTACAGACAAATAATGGATATATCAGTTGTTATCCCGTTGTATAACGAAGCCGAATCTTTACCCGAGTTATTCTCGTGGATAGAGCGGGTGATGAAAGAACATAATTATACCTACGAAGTAATTTTCGTGAATGACGGCAGTACGGATAATTCCTGGGAAGTGATCGAGGAGCTGAAGCAACGTTCTCCGCATGTCCGAGGAATCAAGTTCCGTCGTAATTACGGTAAGTCACCAGGATTGCACTGCGGATTCCAACGGGCTAAAGGTGACGTGGTCATTACCATGGACGCCGATCTGCAAGATAGCCCGGATGAGATACCCGAGCTTTACCGAATGATCACCGAAGACGGGTACGATCTGGTATCCGGCTGGAAAAAGAAAAGGTATGACCCGCTGTCCAAGACGATCCCCACGAAATTATTCAATGCTACGGCTCGTAAATTCTCGGGAATAAAGAACTTGCACGATTTCAATTGCGGATTGAAAGCGTATAAGAACATTGTCATTAAAAATATAGAGGTATATAACGATATGCACCGTTACATACCTTATTTAGCTAAGATTGCCGGATTTCACAAAATTGGCGAGAAAGTAGTAAAACATCAAGCACGCAAGTACGGAACTACTAAATTCGGGTTGGATCGCTTCGTAAACGGTTATCTGGATTTGATCACGCTTTGGTTTACTTCCAAATTCGGAAAGAAACCGATGCACTTCTTCGGTTTATGGGGAAGCGCAATGTTCTTCATCGGTTTTATCGCTCTAGTAATCGTACTCAGCATGAAATTGATCTCGATGTACTCTGGAGATTTAAGGCCTTTGGTTACAAGTTCCCCTTATTTCTATATTTCATTGACAGCGATGATTCTGGGAACCCAAATGTTCCTAGCGGGCTTTATCGGGGAGTTGATTTCCCGTAATTCTCCGAATCGCAATAACTATAAAATAGAGGATGAGATATGAGTTTCCTAGAATTAGCGAAAAAACGTTGCTCTATCCGCAAATATGCATCCCAAAACGTAGAGCAAGAAAAGATTGATTATATCCTAGAAGCAGCTCGTCTGGCTCCTTCGGCGGTAAATTACCAACCTTGGTATTTTATATTGGTTCAAGGTGCGGAAGGAAAAGCTAAATTACAAGAATGCTATCCCCGGGAATGGTTCAAACAAGCACCTTATTACCTGATTATTTGCGGAGATCATCAGCAATCTTGGAAACGAAACGATCATAAGGATCATATGGATATCGATGCGGCTATCGCCACGGAACATATTTGTTTAGCCGCTGCCGAACAAGGATTGGGAACTTGCTGGGTTTGCAATTTCGACATAGAGCTTTGCCAGAAACATTTTAAAATTCCGGAAACGATCGAGCCAGTTGCACTGATACCGTTCGGTTACCCTTATGACGCGGCACTGTTCGAAGAGACTCCAAAGAAACGTAAGTCCAAAGAAGAAATCATTAAACGGGAATCATTCTAGTATGTTATACATTGAAGTTCTGTTACTAGCGATAGGCTTATCTATGGATAGTCTAGCAGTATCAGTTACCGGCGGCGCAGTTCTTAAGAACAACTGCACCGCCGGTAATATTATTAAGATAGCGGGTGTGCTCGGTATATTCCAATCCGGAATGACCGTGATCGGTTATACGATGGGATTAGGATTCGAAAAATACATTTGCGCCTTCGACCATTGGATCGCATTTACCCTCTTGCTTTACTTAGGAGGGAAAATGATATACGATAGCACGAAGGAAGAGGAAGAAGATGGGAAATTCGACCCTTTATGCAACCGGACATTATGCGGATTGGGAATAGCGACAAGTATTGATGCCCTCGCTGTAGGAATCTCTCTAGCGATCTTGAAATCACCGCTCTTGTTGCAAGCCTCGACGATAGGTGTTGTCACCTTCGCCCTCTCTGCCTTTGGTGTCTATTTCGGTAACCGGTTCGGCAAGAGAATCGACTTGAAACTGGATCTCATCGGAGGTTTGATCTTAATTGGTATCGGTACAAAGATTTTGATAGAGCATGTATTTTTTAGCTAGGCATTGATCACCGACGACCGTTTCTCTGGAGCAACTCGAGGCCCGGCGAGAAGATTAGACATAATCGGAACCGACGGTATCGAGAGAAACGCAGAAGAGATAGAAAAGGTCCTATCCGAAAGACGTGAACATTGGATAAAACCAGAGTCAAAATACAAAAAAAGGAATCCTTGATATTTATACACACAATAGTGTCTCCCCCATGAAAGGGGCATATATGGAATTTTTTATGTAAGTTCGCGACATAAATTTCCATAAAGATGCGCAAGAATATCACCACAGTAGTCAGTCTGCTGATCTTATCGCTTACGGCTTGCTCGGACAAGGGCCAATATTTCGAAGAAAGTGGTTCTGTTTTTCATACAAGTTACCACATCAAATATAAGGCCAAGCAAATCCTAACCGATAAGATCGACAGCGAGCTGCAACGCTTTAACCTCTCCTTAAATCCTTTCAATCCCAACTCCACGATCGCGAAAGTCAATAATAACGAGGAGGTGGAGATAGACGAATGGTTCACCGAGGTATTCAATAAGTCGGAGGAAATTTCCAAAAAATCAGGAGGCGCATTTGATATTACTTGTGCTCCATTAATTAATCTATGGGGATTCGGATTCAGTAAGATGGATAGCGTAACCCCGCAGATGATCGATAGCATCAAGGCTTTTGTCGGTTATCAAAAAGTAAGATTGGAAGGAAAGAAAATCATCAAAGAAGATCCCCGGATTCTATTGAATTGTTCCTCTATCGCAAAAGGTTATGCTTGCGATGTTATCGCCCGCCTGCTAGAGAAGGAAGGCGTAAAGAATTACATGATAGAAATAGGTGGTGAGGTCACCATGAAAGGAGTAAATCAACAAGGTGACTGTTGGCGAGTGGGCATCAACAAACCAGAAATAGGGACAAGCGGCGTAACAAATGATGTGGAAGAGATCGTGCAATTATGCAAAAAAGGGGGGGTAGCCACTTCCGGCGACTATCGAAACTTCTACATCAAGGATGGTAAGAAATATGCCCATACAATCAATCCGGTGACCGGTTATCCTGCTGGACAAAATATTCTTAGCGCAACAATCGTAGCGGAAGATTGCATGACAGCAGACGCTTACGCTACGACTTTCATGGTTTTGGGAGTTGAGAAAGCGAAGCTACTGGCACAATCCATTCCCCAAATAGAGTATTTCATTATTTACGCAGACAACAACGGACAGCAGAAAGTCACCTACTCAAAAGGTATGTTGGAATACCTTCCTAACAGAAAAACATTGGCTATCCTCGAAAATCCCTAAGTTCTTACATGAAGCATTATCTAAATCAACTTGAATGCAAAATACTAAGAGCGGGAGATTCCCCGTTTAATACCGCCACCACGGATAATCTATTGATCTTCGTATTTTCGGGGAAACTTATTATTTACAGTCAAGAAGGGACACATATAGCGGAAGTGACAAAAGATCATTTCATATTACTTGCGCAAAACACCAACCTTAAGATCATAGCCTCAACTTCTACCCGCCTTATCTTAATACATGAGAGCAGCCTATCCGACATGATCATAAATGACCCGGAATGGAATTTGGAGAAACCAGTCGTCTTACCGATTCCCCCAACCTTAGCGCACACATTAAATCAGATAGAATATTATATGAAAGATAAATACTTTACCTTGAATTGAGATTAAAAATGTTTCAATTCCTGATAAAGCTTTTGCACAGGTAATCCCATCACGTTATAAAAGCTACCATTGATAGACTCCACCCCGATATAACCGATCCATTCCTGAATACCATATCCACCGGCTTTATCATAAGGTTTATATTTATCCAAATAATAGTTAATCTCCTCATCACTCAATTTAGCGAAACAAACCGCAGATTCTACGGAAAAACCAACATTCTTGTTCTTCGTCATGATACAAACACCGGTTATTACCTGATGTACATGATCAGACAAAGCATGAAGCATAGCATAGGCTTCCTCCCGGTTCGCAGGCTTCCCCATAACCCCCTCAAACGTCCAAACGATCGTGTCCGCCGTAATCAGCAATTCATCATCTGCCATAGTCGATTTATAGGCCTCAGCTTTCGAACGGGCAATATATAAAGGGATCTCCATGGATTCAATAGAATCCGGGTAAGACTCGTCAATATCCGGAATTATTCTCACCTCGAAGTCGATATCCAGACCAGATAACAAATTCCGTCGTCTCGGAGAATTAGAGGCTAAGACGATCTTGTACTTTTTTAAATTCTCTAACATAACCTATTCGATTAAGCATAACACATTCACCTCAATTTTACCACCCAAAAGCCTCCTCGCCGAACCAGTGTCCTTGTGCCCGCATCGTTTGCTCGATCACGTCCCTAGCTACGCCTTCACCACCTCGCCGGGAGGATATATATTTCGCTATCTCCTTGATCTCCGGTGCCGCATCCGCTGGCGCCACCGGCAGCCCGACTTGCGTCATTACCTCATAATCAGGAATGTCATCACCCGCATACATGATTTGCTCAGAAGACAAGCCTGTTTTTTCCATGAAATCCTTAAAGTCATGTACCTTTACAGCACTACGCATATAGATATGTTGTATTCCCAAACGAGAAAAACGAATCTGTACGGCTTCCGTATATCCGCCCGTAATTATAGCGACCTCATATCCTTTCTTTACGGCCAATTGCAAGGCATAGCCATCCTTGATATTGACAGTACGCATCGGGTCGCCATTCGGATGAAGCGGAATCACATCACAAGATAATACCCCGTCTACATCAAAAACAAAAGCCTTTATTTTTGTCAAATCATAGTTTATACTACTCATTGTTGAGCCTCCTTATGTATACTTCGGCTAATCAACTCATATAGATTCCGCATATCCGGATCTTTAAGCATAGCCATATGTTTGTTTATCACATTCTCGTCATATCGCATAGCAGGTCCCGTTTGAGCCTGAGCCGGCGACATCACATGCACCTTAGCGGCTGTCTCATCTATCAAAGGCAGCAAGACCTCTCCCGGTATTTCTTGCTCCGCCAAGATCTTCTCAGCTAACGCATACATGTGATTCGCAAAATTACAAGCGAAAACGGCCGCTAAATGTAAGCTCTTTCGCTTCTCGGATGAGAGAAAACGGACATTACAGGAGAGTGCCCTAGCCACCTCTCCCAGCACCTTCTCATCTTCAGACGAGTTCGCTTCCAAAAAGAACGGTATGTTCTTGAAATCCACCTCCCTACTCTTACTAAAGGTTTGTAACGGATAAATCACCCCACATCTAGCCGTAAAACCCTCAAAGACAGAAATAGGCATACTCCCCGCCGTATGCACCCACAAACCGTTATTCGGTTTTACACGGGCGATAACATCTTGGAGCACGGCATCTTTCAAAGAGAAAACATACAAGTCGGCATCTTCCACAATCTCTTCCGGGACAACAGTCCACCCACATCCCAATTCATCGGCTAAAATCTTAGCATGCTCACTTGTGTGGCTATACACTTGCCCGATACTCATTCCGGACTTACGCATTTCCAACGAAAGCCGGGTAGCTAAGTTTCCGGCACCAACAAATACGACTTTCATTCTCCTGCCTCTTTATTTTCTTCCGGAAGAGAGAACTTTCCTATATGTATCTTCTCCCATTGTAAATGGGATTCATCAAAAGGCTTACGAACCTGATCCTTATAACCGATACCAATGATAGACAAGACATCCAATTGATAAGGGATATCCAGCAACGAACGAACATAATTATTCGAATCCGCCTCGTCCTCTGTTACCCGGTTCCGGATCTGACACCAGCAACTCCCCAATCCCAAATCCTCCGCTTGCAATTGCATATAAATAGAAGCGACCGAAGCGTCTTCGATCCAAACATCACTTTCCATCACATTCGCCAAAACAACCACGGACAAGGCACAACCTTCCAAAAAGGCGGAACCATTTTTCTTACACCCGGCAAGCTTCTTCAACATTTCCTTATCTTCCACGACCACGAACTGCCAAGGATTACTACGTTTTGAGGCCGGAGCCATCAACGCCGCTTTCAAGATCTGTTCTACCTGCTCGGGTGAAAGTAGTTGTTCGGTAAACTTACGTGTACTTCTTCTATTTTGTATAAGTGTTGCAAAACTCTCCATTTTTTTCGTTCTTTGTACTTCTTTAATATTAAGATTCGCAAATATAAATATAATTTTTTGCACCTATTATATACGTATCATTCTTTTTTCTCGTTAGTATTTTTATAATTGAACAATAGATTATGAAGATTCGTGCGATAGCTGCGCTGCTATTTATACTTATTTCCGTGAGCGCCTTTGGCGAGGGCCGCATAAAAATCACCGGTTATGTACGTGACGCCGACGGTAACCCACTGGAATTAGTGAACGTCCGGGTTAAGAACACGTTGATCGGCTCCATGACCAACGAGAAGGGATATTATTCCTTCTCCATATCACCGGGAGATTCTATCTCCGTTATTTACTCTTGTCTGGGATATAACAAGGCGGAACGCATCATTCCTTCGGCACAAGCGGATATGCGCCTGAACGTACAGATGAACTATACCTCCGTTGATTTAGGGGAAGTATCCGTTACCGCCATTCGCAAGCAGACCACGACCATGGAGTCACTAAACGCAGACAAAATCAAATTATTACCCGATCCCTCCGGAGGTAGTATAGAGAGCTTGGTCGTTACGTTTGCCGGAGTTTCGTCCAACAACGAGCTAAGTTCCCAGTATTCCGTACGTGGAGGTAGTTATGATGAAAATATCGTTTATGTGAATGGGATCGAGGTATTCCGTCCGCTTCTGATTCGCTCGGGGCAGCAAGAGGGCCTTAGCTTTATCAATCCGGACCTGACGGAGGCGGTCAATTTCGCCGCCGGCGGCTTCGAGGCTCGTTACGGAGACAAGATGAGTTCCGTGCTGGATATTACCTATAAAAAACCTAAGCTGTTCGAAGGCTCGGCTTCCGCAAGCTTGTTGGGCACCAATGCTTACGTGGGTAGTTCTATCGGTAAATTTACCCAAGTAACGGGTTTCCGCTTTAAAAGCGGTCGGTCTATTTTGGGCACCATGGATACAGACGCCGAATACGACCCTAAATTTATCGATCTGCAAACTTACATCACGTACCAATTTTCCCCTAAATGGGAAATCAATTTCTTGGGAAACCTCGCTAACAATAATTATAAATTCACCCCTTATAGCCGGGAAACCTCTTTCGGTACGGCCGAGCGTCCCAAGAACTTCAAAGTCTATTTCGACGGAAGGGAAAGAGATCGTTTCCAAACCTTGTTCGGTGCGCTTACATTGAAACACAACCCCAATGAGAACACAGAGTTGGGACTTCAAGCCTCCGCTTTCAAAAGCAAGGAAGAAGAGGGATACGATATCGCCGGAGAATATTGGCTGAGCGAGAACGGAGCGGAAAATCCGGATGACGACGCGTCAGCCGCCATGTCCGTAGGCCGTTATCACGAGCACGCACGAAACCGCTTGAACTCGACTGTCATGAATGTCGGGCATTATGGGATGGCCCGCCTTTTAAATAATACGTTGAAATGGGGAGCCACGGTACAAACGGAGAAGATCAATGATAAGATCAGTGAGTGGGAAAAAAGGGATTCCTCAGGTTATTCTTTGCCCCAAACCGGTAATAACGTAAGTGTATATTCGAACCTCTTTTCTGATAATCAGATAGAAAGCACACGCTTTTCCGCTTATGCGCAAGACGCGTTCAAATTCAGGACCAAGCAAGGCCTGTTCACGTTAGTCGCTGGAATTAGAGGTAGTTATTGGACTTATAATAAAGAGTTTCTTTTCAGTCCCCGTGCCTCATTGGGCTTTATCCCGAACTTCGACCAAGATTTAACGCTCCGTTTCGCCACCGGACTGTATTATCAATCGCCCTTCTACAAGGAATTGCGTAAAGTAGACAAAGATAAGAACGGCAATAATATCACGGTATTGAACAAAGATCTAAAGTCACAACGCTCCATCCATTTCATATTGGGAGGAGATTATACGTTCCGTGCCGTAGACCGGAACTTCAAGGTGACCGCCGAGATGTACTATAAAAAACTGGACAATCTGAATCCCTACACCGTAGACAACGTCAAGATCCGCTATTACGGCGAGAACTGCGCCAAGGGTTACGCCATGGGACTCGATGTCAAATTCTTCGGTGAATTCGTACCGGGCACCGACTCATGGATCAGCTTCTCCTTGATGAAAGCCCAGCAAACCATCCGGGAAACAACGACCGTACCTATGGCCAATAGCCAAGGCTACAACATCTCCCTCTTCTTCCAAGATTATTTCCCGGGCTATAAACGAGTCAAGCTAAATCTGAAAGGAGTTTTATCCGGAGGACTTCCCCAGACAATCCCCGGCAAAGGATACGAAGCCGGCTATTTCCGTACGCCCGCCTACAAACGTGTGGATATCGGCCTCTCCTATCAATTGGCAGGAGGCACGGACGCTATCATGGACAGGGGCTTCTTCCGCCATTTGAAAAACATTTGGCTAGGCCTGGACGTATTTAACATATTAGACATCAAAAACGTTAGTTCCTACTATTGGATAACAGACGTGTATAATGTCCAATACGCGGTTCCAAACTATTTGACCGGACGGCAGCTAAACGTGCGATTGATTGTGGATTTCTAGTAAGACTCATCAAAGACCTTTTACCGCGACCCGCCTTGCAGTAGTACTGCACCGCACGTGCAGTGACACTGCAATAGGCGTGCAGTAACACCGCAAGGCGGGTCGCGGTAAAAATAGAAATGTAGTTTGGCATAATTACCTCAACAAAAAACAAGGATTTATTTCCTCATTCATAAAAAGTAGTGTACATTTGCGGAAAATAGAAACAAACATTTACTAAATCTTTAAATTATTATTGACATGGAACTTACACATATCGAACATTTAGGTATCGCCGTGAAGAGTATCGAGGCTTGTTTACCCTATTATGAAGGCGTTCTTGGATTAAAATGCTACAATATCGAAGAAGTAGCAGACCAAAAAGTAAAAACCGCATTTTTCAAGGTAGGACAGACTAAGATTGAATTACTGGAGCCGACTAGCGAAGACAGCACGATCGCGAAATTTATCGAGAAAAAAGGTGAAGGTATCCACCATATCGCATTCGCGGTACCTGATGTACAGGCCGCATTGAACGAGGCTGAGGAAAAAGGCGTTAAATTAATCGACAAAGCTCCCCGCGGTGGCGCGGAAGGTTTGAACATCGCTTTCCTTCACCCGAAATCAACTTGCAGCGTATTGACAGAACTTTGCATGCCGGGCAACAAATAATTAATCCGTTCATTTCTAACAACAAATCAAAATACAATGAGTAACCAGCTTGAAAAAGTAAAAGAGCTCATCGCACTTCGTGAGCAAGCTCGCTTGGGTGGAGGAGAGAAAAGAATCGAATCACAGCACAAAAAAGGCAAATATACCGCTCGTGAGCGTATCGCCATGTTGCTTGACGAAGGTAGTTTCGAGGAATTCGACATGTTTGTTCAACACCGTTGTACAAACTTCGGCATCGAGAAAACTAAATACTTAGGCGACGGTATCGTAACAGGCTATGGTACGATCGACGGACGTTTGGTATATATCTTCGCTCAAGATTTCACCGTATTCGGTGGAGCCTTGTCTGAGTCTTTGGCTATGAAGATCTGTAAAGTAATGGATCAAGCCATGAAGATGGGCGCTCCCGTTATCGGTTTGAACGATTCCGGTGGAGCTCGTATCCAAGAAGGAGTAAATGCTTTGGCAGGATACGCTGAGATTTTCCAACGCAACATCTTGGCTTCCGGCGTTGTTCCCCAGATTTCCGGTATCTTCGGCCCTTGCGCCGGTGGAGCCGTTTATTCTCCGGCTTTGACAGACTTCAACATCATGACACGTGGTACCAGCTACATGTTCTTGACAGGTCCGAAAGTAGTAAAAACCGTAACAGGTGAGGATGTAACCCAAGAGCAGTTGGGTGGAGCCAGCGTACACACTACAAAATCGGGTGTGGCCCATTTCGCTGTCGATACAGAAGAGGATGGTCTGCAATTGATCCGTAAATTGCTCAGTTTCTTACCTCAGAACAACTTAGAGGAAACTCCACTGATCGAATGCAAGGATCCGATCGATCGTTTGGATGACGTTTTGAACGAGATCATTCCTGATAACGCTAACCAATCTTACGATATGTACGAGGTTATCGGTACGATCGTCGATAACAACGAGTTCCTAGAGGTTCATGCGGATTACGCTAAGAATATAATCGTAGGTTTCGCTCGTTTCAACGGACAATCTGTCGGTATCGTAGCTAACCAGCCGAAGGTTATGGCAGGATGCTTGGATAGCAACGCTTCTCGTAAAGCGGGCCGCTTCGTTCGTTTCTGCGACGCTTTCAATATTCCTTTGGTAACATTGGTTGACGTTCCGGGATTCCTTCCGGGTACAGGTCAGGAATACAACGGTGTAATCCTTCATGGCGCTAAATTGCTTTACGCTTATGGCGAAGCCACTGTTCCTAAGATTACCGTTACATTGCGTAAGTCTTACGGTGGAGCTTATTGCGTGATGAGTTCTAAACATTTACGTGGTGATATGAATTACGCATGGCCGACAGCCGAGATCGCCGTTATGGGCCCGAGCGGTGCCGTAGAGGTTATCTTCGCCAAGGATGTCGCAGCCGCTGAAGATCCGAAAGCATGCGCCGCAGAGAAAGAAGCTGAATATAAGAAGGCGTTCGCAAATCCTTATAACGCAGCTCAATACGGTTATATCGACGATGTTATCGAACCGCGTAACACTCGTTTCCGTATTATTCGTGCTTTGCAGCAATTGCAGACTAAGAAGTTAAGCAATCCTGCTAAGAAACATGATAACCTGCCTCTATAATCCGTAAAACAGGAGATGAATATGATAAATAAGAAAATAGGGGTATTGCTTTTGTTAATGGTTCTCTTCAGCATGGGAGCCAAGGCACAGCTGACTACCTCCGTTAAGTTAAACGAAGTATTGGTTGTCAACGAGGATAACTTCGTTGATGACTACGGAAAACGCCATCCCTGGTTTGAGTTGTTCAACAACTCAGCCGGCACGGTAGATTTGCGGGGTTGTTTTTTGACTAACGATAAAAATAACCCCAAGAAATATATGATCCCCAAGGGAGATGTATTGACAAAGGTACCCCCTCGCCAACATATACTTTTTTGGGCGGACAATGCTCCAACGAAAGGAACATTCCACGTAAACTTCACGTTCGATCCGAGCAAAGACAATTACCTGGCTTTATATGATTCCGACGGAACGACATTGATCGATGAGATCACGATTCCCGCCGGGCAAAGAGCCGACATAAGCTACGGATTGGATATAGATGGCACTGGAAAGTGGGCGATCTTGGACAAGGTAACCCCCAGTACGAATAATGTAACGTTAGACTCTAACGAGAAGATCGAAAATTTCCAAAAAAACGATTCTCTCGGTATCGGTATGACTATCACGGCGATGGCGGTTGTGTTCATCGGCTTGATGATCTTGTTCCTTGTATTTAAACAAATTGGTAACGCAGCGATCCGTGCCAGCAAACGTAATGCGCAGAAAGCAGCGGGCGAAGGCGTCACCGTTTCCGCTAACGCCGGACAAGAATCCGGTGAGATATTCGCAGCCATTGCTACCGCTCTCTATGAAATGAGCGATGACAATCACGATATCGAACATACGGTATTAACGATCCGCAAGGTACAACGCAGTTATTCTCCATGGAGTTCTAAGCTTTATTCTTTACGTCAGACTCCGACAAAAAAATAATCATCCTCTAAAATCAACTAAAGAATGAAAAGTTTTAAATATACCATCAACGGTAATACATATAAAGTACATATCAATTCTGTCGTAGATGATATAGCAGAAGTGGAAGTAAACGGTACTCCCTATCAAGTGAAGATGGAGAAGCCGGCCAAGAAACAAATGGTAACCTTGAAACGTCCGGCTCAAGCCCCGACGACAGCCAGCGGCGAGCCTGTTATCACTCGCCCGACCGCTCCAAGTGCCGCAGGTGCAGTGAAATCTCCGCTACCAGGCGTGATCTTAAGCGTGGATTGCAAGGTAGGCGATGTGGTTAAGAGGGGCCAAAAGATCCTCGTGTTGGAAGCCATGAAGATGGAAAACAACATCAACGCCGATCGTGACGGTAAGATTGTAGAAATAAAAGTAAATAAAGGCGACTCTGTATTGGAAGGTGCGGATCTCGTTGTAATCGGTTAATGATATGCAAGAAAGTTTCTTACAATTCCTAGGAGAAAATATCCAAATATTTCTCTCTTATACAGGATTTGCGAACGCAACTCCGGGGCATATCATAATGCTGCTGGTAGGTTTGTTGTTCATATTCCTGGCTATAAAGTATGAGTTCGAGCCAATGCTCCTGATCCCGATCGGTTTCGGTATCTTGATCGGTAACATTCCATTCAAGGACGCCGGATTGCAGTTGGGTATATACGAAGAGGGTTCCGTATTGAACATCCTGTACCAAGGTGTGAAGCAGGGATGGTATCCACCCTTGATATTCCTCGGTATCGGTGCCATGACAGACTTCTCCGCTTTGATATCCAACCCTAAGTTAATGCTAGTTGGAGCTGCTGCTCAATTTGGTATTTTCGGAGCTTACATCATCGCCTTGCAAATGGGCTTCGATCCGAGCCAAGCCGGTGCTATCGGTATTATCGGTGGTGCGGATGGTCCGACCGCGATCTTCTTGTCCTCTAAGTTGGCTCCCAACTTAATGGGTGCGATTGCCGTATCAGCCTATTCGTACATGGCATTGGTTCCTATTATCCAACCGCCGTTCATGCGTTTACTTACGACACAAAAAGAACGTGTGATCCGTATGAAACCGCCTAGAGCTGTTTCACAGACGGAGAAAATCATTTTCCCGATCGTTGGTTTATTGTTGACAGCCTTCTTGGTGCCGTCTGGCCTGCCATTGTTGGGAATGTTGTTCTTCGGTAACTTGATCAAGGAAAGTGGCGTAACTCGCCGTTTGGCAGAGACAGCCCGCGGCCCGCTGATCGATGTTATCACGATCTTGTTAGGCATCACGGTAGGTGCTTCTACACAAGCTACCCAGTTCTTAACATTAAACTCTATCAAGATTTTCGGTTTGGGTGCGTTGTCATTCGTTATTGCTACTTGCGCAGGTGTATTGTTCGTTAAGTTCTTCAACCTGTTTTTGAAAGAAGGCAACAAGATCAATCCGTTGATCGGTAACTCCGGTGTATCCGCCGTACCTGACGCTGCCCGTATTTCCCAGAACGTAGGTTTGGAATACGATCCAAGCAACTACTTGCTGATGCACGCTATGGGTCCGAACGTCGCAGGCGTAATCGGTTCCGCTGTAGCTGCCGGTATCTTGCTAGGATTCCTTGGTTAATAAAATAACTATCTATATTAAAAAAGGCGAGGTCCGAAAGGATCCCGCCTTTTTATGTTATTGTTCTCAGTTAGCTTGCTCTATAGGAACCGGAGCATGAATTTGGTTATGTGCCCTTACTCTTATTTGTTTTTCCCTAACGCCTCGTTCAGCACTTTGTTCTTAGCGATCGTTGCTTGGAATTCTTTCAAATAGAAAGGCTCAAAATAAGCCACATTCTCAAAACGCCCCTCATCATATGCCTTCTGCGACAAGGATGCCATATTTACAGCCAATGGATAGATACCATCTATAAAACAAGCGTTCGGAGAAGTGATTACCGCCTTACATTTAGCGGCACCGTCCCCAAAGAAACAAACCTTACCGTTCTCTAAAAAAGAAGCATACGAATCAGCATCTATGATATCAGCGGTCGTGGCACGTATCGTGTTGAGATGGGAATCATAAATCGAAGTGTAGACTTCCATACGGCGGGCATCCAACATAGCGCAATATAAGCAATCGGCCTCCTCCTTATTTTTCCGGATAGCGTCAGACGCTAAAATATCCAACGTATCAATACCGATCAAAGGAATACCATACCCAAAGCATAGTCCTTTAGCCACAGACACCCCGATACGCAACCCCGTATAAGATCCGGGTCCGCTACTTACTGCCACAGCATCCAGTTTCATCCCTTTCGACTTTGCGACCTTTAATGCCTCTTCCATATAAACGCCCAATAACGCCGCATGAGACGGCCCCTCAAAGGAAGCCTTCTCAAAGACCACCTCCTCCCCTTCCGACAGGGCTACTGAACACACGGAAGTGGATGTCTCGATATTTAAAATCAATGACATAATAATTAACTATTAACAATTGATAATTGAACGAACAAGCAATCTCAATCCTTCAATCTGATTAGGCTGCGAAGGTATACAAAAATTCATTATACTATCCTGGCAGTCCTATGAGAAACATCTATTTATGGGAAAATAAACATCAAATCTAAAAGGAAACCACTATCTTTGCACAAACTTTTGAGAAAAATGATACAATCAATGACTGGATTCGGTAAGGTTACTGCCGAGCTCCCTTCAAAAAAAGTAACCGTAGAGATAAAGGCTTTAAACAGTAAGCAATTGGATTTGTCCACCCGTATCCCTTCCATATACAAGGAAAAGGAGATGGAGCTTCGGAGCCTGTTACTTCAATCTTTGGAGCGGGGAAAAGTTGAGTTCAATATCTTTATAGAATATATAGGCAAAGATACTCCTACACAGATCAATCTTGCCGCCGTAGAGAATTACTACAATCAAATCAAGGAGATCGCCGAGAAACTGAACATCAGTGTTCCGAGTGATTGGTTCCAGACTTTGCTACGGATGCCGGACGCTATCAAATCCGAGACCGTAGAACCGGACGAATCCGAATGGGAAGTGGTTTTAGCAACGGTAAAAGACGCTATCAAGCACCTGTGTGATTTCCGCATCCAAGAAGGAGCTATGCTTCAAAAGCTTTTCGAGCGAAAGATAGCCAATATCGCCACTCTGTTGAAAGAAGTGGAGAAATACGAGGGGGAACGTATCGAGAAGATCAAGGCTCGTATCATGGATAACCTGCAAAAGATAGCCGAGAAGGACTACGACAAGAATCGCTTCGAGCAGGAGATGATCTATTACATCGAGAAGCTGGATGTCAACGAGGAAAAGAACCGTCTGGACAACCACTTGAAATATTTTATCTCAACCATGGAATCCGGTCACGGCCAAGGCAAGAAGCTCGGTTTTATCGCTCAGGAAATGGGACGTGAGATCAATACGCTCGGTTCAAAAAGCAACCACGCCGAGATGCAGAAGATCGTGGTCCAGATGAAAGACGAGTTGGAACAAATCAAGGAACAGGTACTAAACGTATTATAATAAGATTAACGAGAATGGCTGGCAAATTAATTATCTTCTCCGCACCCTCGGGTTCCGGAAAATCAACCATTATTAATTATCTTTTGAAACAGGATTTACACCTTCGTTTCTCCATCTCGGCTACCAGCCGGGCTCCGCGGGGAACCGAGAAGAATGGTGTGGAATATTATTTCCTTACGCCGGAAGAATTCCGCAGTCGTATCGCTAATGGAGACTTCTTGGAATATGAGGAGGTGTATACCGATAAATATTACGGTACGTTAAAGAGCGAGGTAGAGCGTATCTTGAACGAAGGGGATAACGTGATTTTCGATGTGGATGTGGTAGGCGGATGCAATATCAAGAAATTCTATGGAGACCGTGCCCTGTCTGTTTTTATCCAACCCCCTTCCATCGACGACCTACGGAAGCGATTGGAAGGACGGGGAACAGACAGCCCGGAAGTTATCGAAAGCCGTATCGCCAAGGCTGAGTATGAATTAGGGTTCACGGGACAGTTTGATAAGGTTGTCGTAAACGATGATCTGGAGACTGCCCAAAAAGATGCGTTGAAGATCATTCGTGAGTTCTTAAACAAATAGTCTATGTCTAATATATTCAAGAATACCCGTTTTATGATGGGGCTTTCTATCGTTTGTGGGATAGCGAGCCTCGTATTAGGTGGTATTAGCCTGTATTATAAGGAGTATATCATCGGGGGCATCCTGATATTTAATATATTCATTTGTTTTATCAACTATAAGGGTTGGCAAAAGAAGGGGTAAGTATAAAGATGAGACTCAAGACCGGCATCTACAGTGGATCGTTCAATCCCATTCACATAGGCCATCTCGCCTTAGCGAACTGGCTATGTGAGTTCGAGGGACTGGATGAGGTGTGGTTCGTGGTCACGCCTCATAATCCGCTGAAGAAAAAGGATGACTTGCTAGATGACTCACTACGGTTGGAAATGGCCCAAGCCGCCATTGACGGATACCCGAAATTCAAGGTCTGCGATATTGAGTTCCACCTGCCGAAACCTTCTTATTCCATTGATACCTTGCGAGCCTTATCCAGTAACTATCTGGATAGGGACTTTTATTTTATCATGGGAGCCGATAACTGGCAACTTTTCCCCCGATGGAAAGAATATGAAAAAATACTCCAAAACTACAAACTGCTGATTTATCCCCGTCTAGGATTCGACATCTCGATCCCTGCCATTTATCCGAACGTGAAAAAGGTAGACGCTCCCTTGATGGAAATCTCCTCCACATTTATCCGTAACGCTTACCAAACCGGCAAGGATATCCGTTTCTTCCTTCCGGAAGGAGTACGCCCCTACTACTACAAGATCTAAACAATCGCCCCGTAGATGAATCGTATGGGTAAGTATAAAAAGGGTTTATCCCCCTATGTATCCATAGTCTTCCGTAACACTATTATAATCAGCAATATTACATAAGCAAAATATAATAAATAACAATTAAAAAAACGCAACACCTATTGCTTTTTATTTTTTTTTAGTTCCTTTGTAAATATCAAAGCAAAAACATTTGACCACACATCAATTAACCTTTTAAATCTTTCAAATTATGGACAATCTAAAAAAACTGACAAAAGTAGTGTTAAACCTACAAGGTAAAGTTCTTCCAAAAGAGCAAATGATGAAAATCTTAGGGGGAGGAAGTGCGTATTGTCATTGCTGGAACAGTTCCGGTTCCTTTGAAGCCTCCAGCTGCTCTGAGTGTGATTCTAAATGCAATGGTCTTGGAGGAGTACAAAACTGCAATACCATAGGAGGTTAGTAACAAAAGAAAGAACAGGTTTTAGCAGGCGCCATCTGCTAAAACCCGCTTTTTTTCTTAAAACAAAAACGATCATGATCTATCTTCTATTTTTAGTCGCTCTTTTGCTTATCAGTTGTAATCAGGATCAAGCCAAGGATAATAGCAAGGACGAAATAATCGAGTATTTTATTCCACTCTCACATCGGGTAGAAAAAGACGTGGATGAAGTATTTGAAGAACATTGGTATGTCCCCCTGGAAACAAGGGATGACGCATTGATAGATGTACTTTACAAAATCAAGAACATCGCCCTCTTTCAAGAGGATATATACATCGGCTCTGATAACATTTTAATAGTATATGATAAATCAGGAAAAATCAAACGTGTCTTATCTAAAAAAGGGGAAGATCCACAATCGTACCCCTTCCTTAACAATTTTATGATATGGCCCAATGGCGATATCACCATAGCATCCACACAATCCATGATAACCTATTCAACCTCATTCGAGTTCATCAATAATAGGCATTATGAAAACATAGCATATATAGAGGCTATCACCCTATTTAATGACAACTCATACATTATAAAATGTGCGCCTGCCGAGAGGCAATTGCGTTACAGAATAATCAATCATAAGAACGGAACCTATATCAGCACCTATGACTCCATAGAGAAACAAAATAAATATATCAGCTCATTCACAAACTCATTCGAACGTTTTGAAGGACTTATAATCTCTCATGGCTATCAAGGCAATGAGATACTTGAGTGTACGATGGATAGCACTAAAGTTCGATATCGAATAAATATCGACAATAAAATTCCTCCAGCGGGATTTTGGGCACAAGACGGAAAGAATGATATGCAAATTGTAATGGAGGAGACAGAGAAAGGATACATCGGGCATATCCCGGATTACGTGGAATCAAAGGAAACAATATTACTCTCCTTCAAGGGAAAAAGGGATGATCTTGAAGGGGTTGCCTTAATCGACAAAAAAGACGGAAACGCAAGAGTTTTAGAAAACATCAAGTTCGATGACAACTTCCGGTGGTTGCCCAAACAGTTCTTCTCGTTAGATGAGGGCTGGTGCGCCATGCTGATGTATCCGGAAGACGTTTTGAAGAAGGAAGAGTTCGCACGACGTTTCCCCGGACTGAACGAGGAGAGTAATCCGGTGCTGTTTATCGGGAAGCTGAGATAATCACTAAAAACTCTAAGCTATGGAACATGACAATCTGTTCATCCAAATTTTAGAAATCTTATCGATAAGATACACGAAGGATTTTACGATAATATTTTATTAAAGGTATCCACACAAAAATAACTTGTATAATCCGCAAAACCACCCAAACGAATTTTTAAAACGAAATGGTTTGATTTTCGTCGGGATGCTAAAACGAAGCGGTTCGATTTTGGATAAAATTCAATGGCATTAAAACAATATTCAAACACTGTTTTTAATGCCATTGAATTTTAACTTCTCTTACTTGAAAAAGCAATTTTGAAATTTGCATAGGTCGTATAAAATCAATACTATAATGAATAAAGTAATCAGTCGCATTGACTTTAAACAGCTACTTTATCAAGCAACCTTATAATGTTGGATTTGATTTTGTCTGTATTGCGTTTCCATTGGGTAGGCTCTTCGCCTTTATCGTATGCCGGGTAAGGTTGCGGTTCACGACAGAATCTGAACTTTTTGCAAAGTGGATAAATGTACCTATATGTCTTTACTTGGAATATTTCTAAATCACCTATTAAAAATGCGATGTTTGCCCGTAAATAACCACTTGGCGACGTACTGTCTGTTAGTATCTGTTTATGTGTAACTTCCCCTGATCTTTTATTACGGCAAAATATTGTATAGTGGAAACCATAATAAGCAAAATTGGCTGCTTTGTAGATTGTTCCACACCCTAACCGTCCGTCTGCAAAACTTTGCACCGCAACACATGTAGGGGCTGCTTTTTTTAACAACTTGATAGATGCTGCAATCAGAATGCTTTCTGCATTATGCCCTAAAATATCATCTATCCACATCCGATTCAATTCGCACATCCATGCGTTGGGATCAGGATGGCTAAAAATTTTCGCATAGGGCGTTTTCATCAAACCATACACTGCAACACCTAAACATTTATCCGGTTCTTCCTCTCTAAATATTCCATAATTGAACTTGCCGAAGCCACCGTCATTCCACTTGTGCGAATAATGATGTTCAATTATCAATTCTTTAGCTAAAACCTTCGGAATATCTTTTATTATCAGGTTGCCTAAAGTTGTTTTTTTGTAAATCTCCATACTCCGTTTTTGTTTTATACTACAAAGGTGGGTAAAAGAGAAAATAGAGCATAATTTTTCAGAATGATTACACTGCATCATTCTTGCATAGGATCAATGCTCAAGCGGCTCGCAGTCATGCGACAGTCGCTTGAGCAAGGTGTACACCTTTCGCTCGCTTACCTGATATTTGTCGGCTAGTGGAAAATCCACTCAAAGTAGTCCCCTTAATTCACAGTAATTTGACCCCTGTTAA
>ERZ778496.101-NODE-101-length-98084-cov-10.112834_pt1 | contig 98084 bp, 73 predicted proteins | sample MGYA00433099_ERZ778496 | MGnify/ENA primary metagenome ERZ778496 (study PRJEB29527, sample SAMN07138962) | mouse gut metagenome | material: feces | host: mouse | place: China:Nanjing | collected 2016-01-25 ...
TGGCAACACTATACTCTTGACACCTCCTTCGCCCACCGGAAAAATCCGCTGACCCGAAATTCTGATTTAAATCAATATTGTTATGTCACGTTCATTTCTTTTGTTTGGTTTTATCCTATATAGTGTTTTCTTAAGTAGTCTGGCGAATGCTAGTGAGATCGATTTATCTGCACCCAGGGATAAAGACGGTTGGAAATTGATATGGAGTGAGGAGTTTGATTATACGGGACTCCCCGACTCTACGAAATGGTCTTATGATACAGATGGTAATGTATATCAATGGGGGAATAACGAAGCCCAATATTATACATCTGGCAGAAAGGAGAACGCTTGGGTTTCGGATGGGGTATTGAGGATTACGGCCTTGAAAGAACCAATGGAAGGCCGTTCATATACGTCGGCTCGCTTGATCACGAAAGGAAAAGGGGATTGGTTGTACGGACGTTTTGAGATCCGGGCGAAGCTCCCGACTGGAAGAGGAACATGGCCGGCTATCTGGATGCTTCCAACGGATTGGGCATACGGGGGGTGGCCCAAAAGCGGGGAAATAGACATCATGGAGAATGTAGGCTATGATCCCGATACGATCGTAGGCTCTTCGCATACGGAAAAATATAATCATGCGATCGGAACTCAGAAAAACGCTAAAATCGCATGTCCGGATTGTTATAAAGCGTTTCATGTGTATGCCTTGGAATGGGAGAAAGATGAGTACCAACTTTATGTCGATGATCAATTATACTTTACCTTTAAGAACGAGAGGACAGGCTATGAAGTTTGGCCTTACGATAAACGCTTTCATATCTTGCTGAATCTGGCGATCGGCGGGAATTGGGGAGGCCAAAAGGGTATTGATGATTCCCTTTTTCCACATGTGTTCGAGATTGATTATGTGAGAGTTTATAAAAAGTAGGATGTAACGTGATGTTTTTTATTTACTTTTGTGGTACATAACATTCTGTACTATATAGTGAAGGAGATACTTGAGAGGGCGTTGGTTCGTGTGTTGATTTGTTGCGTTATTGCCTTGTTGCTTTGTATAATGGGGAATGCAAGGGTGCCCTGTCGTACACGATAAAAAACAGGCTTCGATGAAAGTGTTCAAGGATATTGCGCAAAAAGGGAAAAGCACGATGGGATGTTTTTGGTTTTAAGCTTCATTGTTGTGTAACCCGCTTAATTACGTATATGATTTATATACTCATCGGACAATCTGTCTCTACAAAATACATACAATATTCGATTATTTACTTACTAACGGGTAAGTGTCTGGATTGGCTATGATAGACAAGCTCAAATCCACGTCTAAGGCATCCCAACGAATCTGCCCACGTCCTAATAGTTGGACATTAAACACGTCTTCTACGGCAGTACGTTTGACCCATGGGAATTTGTCGTAGGGTATATTCCCGATTCTTTACCCACAATATTAAGCCATTGCGGGAAATGTGCGTTACCTCAGTTTAATCCTGATATTATACAACGCCTTAACAAACTATTTAGTTATATTTGCGGAAGTTATCGATATAAGTAGATAGTATTTACATTTGAATATATGATTATGAAGACACTAAAAGGTCTCTTTTTCCTATCCTTGTGCTTACTGGTATCCGTTGCTGGATATGCTGGTAATAAGGTTAGTTTTTTGAAAAAGCAGTTTACGGCTCGTGATGGTTATCAATTGAATTATCGGGTTCTGTATCCCCGAGATTATAATCCGGCACAGAAATACCCGGTAATCCTGTTCCTGCACGGAGCGGGCGAACGAGGGTCGGATAATGAGGCCCAATTAGTACATGGTGGCGATATGTTCGCTTCTTTCGAGAATCAAACGAAATATCCGGCTATCATCATAGCACCTCAATGCCCGGCAGAGAAGACCTGGTCTGAATATAAGGGATTGAACGCCGGAAAGGAAGGGAAGCGTTTCTATCCGTTGAATGCCCCGGCCACGCAATCAATGGGCGCAGTCAAGGAGTTATTGGATAGTTATATAGCGGAAGGTAAGGTCGATACGAAACGCATTTACGTAACCGGTCTCTCTATGGGAGGTATGGGCACGTTCGATATCGTAATGCGTTACCCGAACCTGTTTGCCGCTGCCGCCCCGATTTGCGGAGGAGCGAATTTGCAGCGTTTGGTAAACTTCAAGGGTAAGACTGCTTTTAGCATTTATCACGGCGGTTCCGATAGCGTAGTCGATGTACAATTCTCCCGTGACGCTTATGACGCCTTAAAAAAGGCAGGTGCGGATGTCCGTTATAAAGAATATCCCGGTGTAGACCATAACAGCTGGGATAATGTTTTCGCCGAATCGGATTATCTGGCTTGGATGTTCCAGCATAGCTTGTAGTAAAATAGACGGCTTATTAATGATTTGTTCGCTTATTTTGACCGCTAGATCAAGGATGTTGAATATCTGCGAAAAGAGAGAAGGGTGAAATTGTAGAGAAGAGCCGAATGTCATATTGACAAATTGTAAACTAAAGTTCTGGAGAATCTGTTTTTCCGGACAGAAGTATTATTCGTTCTCAAATACATAAGAAAAAATCAATAATCGCTTAGCTGATAGGTGGATATCTGAAAATAGCCTTTTGTTCCAGCGAAATTAATTCATCGTAATTCATATTATGTGGGTTAGAAGGGCTATCTTTTAGGGTCGTGAAGGTGAAGTGACGAGGTTATAATGCTTATTCTTGACAGTTCACGACCCTATTCTTGACTACTTAGGGTGCTCAATGCGAGTATCGGCGTTGCCTAGCGGGACTAGTTGCGTAGGGTTTCGTGGCTACTCATGTGTAAAAAGGGGGCTTTTTCTATAGAAAACGTTGTTTATGGACAGCTCTTTTTGTTATTTAAGGACTTTGGCGGGAAGTACTTGTCATGATATATGCCGTATACTGATCAAAAAGGTTGTATATCATTCTTATTGCAGACAAAAAGATTTACTACCTTTGCGCCCGCAAAAAATAAACAAATAAAATGAAACCTAATTTATTAGTGACTTCCAGACAAGTAATGCTCAGAGAGATGAAAGATTACTTGATGATCGCTTTGGGGATGATTCTCTACGGTATCGGATGGACCGTTTTCCTGCTGCCGAATGATATTACGACTGGGGGCGTACCGGGTATTGCCTCCATTGTGTTTTGGGCTACGGGATTTCCTGTCCAGTACACTTATTTTCTTATCAATGCTTTCTTGCTGATGCTGGCCTTGAAGATATTGGGCTTTAAGTTCAGTATCAAGACGATCTTCGCTGTGTTTACGCTTACTTTCTTTCTATCGCTGATCCAGAAGTTGACAGCCGATATGCATTTATTACAAGATCAACCGTTTATGGCATGTGTGCTGGGAGCCTCCTTCTGCGGAAGTGGTATCGGTATCGCTTTCTCCTCGAACGGTAGTACGGGTGGAACGGATATTATTGCCGCTATCATCAATAAATATCGGGATATAACGTTGGGACGGGTCATGATGATCTGCGATATGATTATTATCACCTCCAGTTATTTCGTGCTAAAGGATTGGGAGAAAGTGGTATATGGTTTCGTGACGTTATATGTTTGTAGTTTCGTGCTGGACCAGATCGTGAACAGTGCCCGCCAGTCCGTGCAATTCTTTATTATCTCGAAGAAATACCAAGAGATTGGTAAGGAGATTAACGCATTGCATCGAGGGGTTACGGTGATCGACGCTACCGGGTTATATACGGGGCAAGAACAGAAGATGATGTTCGTGCTCGCTAAAAAACGGCAATCCACTACGATTTTTCGTATCATTAATGATATTGATCCGACCGCTTTTGTATCTCAAAGTGCTGTAATTGGGGTTTATGGGGAAGGATTCGACCATTTTAAACTAAAGAAATCAAAGTAGAGACGGGGCACGCCCCGTTTCTACAATTTGAGTGTCTATTATGAACATTTTGATCTTAGGGCTGCATGATAACTTCTGTCCGGTTACCCTGTCCCAAAAGCTTTTGGGCAAATGCCTTTATCTTCTCGGGAGTCAACGCCTTAACAATCGACTCATAATCCGTATCGGTATCAAATCCTTTATAATAATAATCATCCAATACGTTCAACCAATAGCTGTTCTCCTGCAAGACTTCCGCATGACGTTTCAGCAGGTTATCCTGTGTTTTCTTGAAGTCTTCCTGACGAGGGCCTACCTCGGAAAGCCGTTTCAACTCATTGCGGACAATCGTGTTCATCTGCTCCCACTTAGCCGGGTCCGTATCGAAGAATATCTGTAATGTCGTTCTTCCTTCCGGGAAAGGTGAGATTCTAGCGGATACACCGACGCCATACGTTCCTCCTTCTTTCTCGCGTACCTTCTCGTAATATACCAAGTCCATAACTTGTTTCAATGCGGTAGCGGTGATGATATTCTCCAGATTGTACTCCATTTGTCCGGTATAGAGGTTGGCTACCGTTACTTTCGGGATTTCCATGGAGCGGTTGAATCGATTTATATAGTCTCCCTTACGCATCGATGGAACCTCCGCCGGATTTCCCTTCTCAATTTTTCCTTGGGATGGCAATGTCGCTACATATTGCTCAATATACGGACGGATACTATCGATCTGGATATTACCTACAAACGTGAATACGAAACCGGAAGCATCCGAGAAGCGTTCTTTGCGCATCTCCATGATACGAGGATAACTGATATGTGTGAAATCTTGTGGACGAAGACGGGACGCACGAGGGTTATCTCCGTAAACCGCTTTAGACAAAGAGTCGCTGAAAGCCACCATCGGATTTAATTCCATGTTCTGCAATTGCGCTTTTGTCCGTGTCTCGAAAGAAGCGTAGGCCTCTTCATCCATACGAGGAGCCGTGAAGCTGAGGTAAATTAACTCGAATAAGGTTTGCAAATCGGAAGGAGCGGCCATTCCGTTCACGTTCTCACTATCTTGACTGAGCGATAGGGCGCAAGATACCTTCTTTCCGGCCAAACGCTTACTTAGATCCGTGGTGGAGAAATTGCCCAATCCGCCTATCTCGATCACGTCATTGAAAACTTTTAAGTTATTAATATCCTTCGTGCCGAATAAAGTGCTTCCTCCCGGGCTGGTAGCGGTCATGATGATCTCGTCCTTCTTGAATTCGGTAGGCTTTACTACCACCTTGATACCATTGCTTAAGGTAAATACTGTCGCTCCGAAACGCTGGTCGGTCTTTGTCTCCGTGATTTGCCCCAGAGCTGGTAAGGTCGGGATTAAAGGTTCGTTGGAGACAGTTTCTTTATAAGGCTCTACCGGCATCTGTTGCGCTTTGAGGAATGTACGGAGCAGATTCTTTTCGGTCGGGTATTTTATACCTTCTTTATCCGGTCCGGTTAACCCGATCACGATATTATCCTCTCCGATCATATCTTGGATATATTGGTTGATTTGCTCCACCGGGATATTTTGGGCGATCTGGTTCAACAGCGTGTATTCCATCTCAATGCCCGGGATATAACCGCCGTTGGTGAAATGATTCACATATTCACGAACATAAGCGTCGTTTTTTTGGTTATTCCGCTCGTTGTAAGCAGACTCGTATTGTTTCAATACGTTGATGCGTGCCCGTTCATACTCGGATGGCGTAAAGCCATATTGTTTTACCCGTTGAGTCTCTTGGACAAGCGTTGTCAAGGTAGAATCGATCTCGCCTTCCTTGGCAAGAGCAGCTACGGTCCATGCTCCCTTGCTCTTTGCGATCATGAAATTGTCATCATCGTAGGCTTGGGCATAGATAAACGGAGGATTCGCTTGATGCAAGATGTCGTCGAAACGCTCGTCCATGATCGATGCGCATATTTGCTGAATGTAATCCTTTACCAATCCGGTAATCGTACGATTCAAGTCGTTGGGCAATTTATCGTGTTTATAGAAGACATAAAGGATTGTATTGGATGCCTCCTTGTCTTTGGCGATCGAGATCAGAGGTAGATCATTGTCAGGAACCGGTACTTGTTCCCGTTTTGCCGGACTGACCGGGGTAGGGACATCGGCGAACATCTTTTTGATAGTTGTTTCTACTTGATCTGCATTTACGTCTCCCACGATGATAATCGCTTGCAAGTCCGGACGATACCATTTCTTGTAGTAAGCCCGTAACTCGTCCGGCTTGAAGTTCTCGATCACGTCGATCGAGCCGATCGGCATCCGGTTCGCATAACGGCTTCCCGGGTACATCTTGGGTAGTTGCTGCTCCCATAGACGAGTCTGGGCATCCTGCCGGGTACGCCATTCCTCACGGATGACACCACGTTCTTTCTGGATAGCCGAGTCGGTTAAGGCTAGGAACCCGGACCAATCATGAAGGATCAATAAGCAAGAATCAACCACGCCGCTTTTATTGACGGGGGCGTTGGTAATCATATAGACGGTCTCATCAAAAGAGGTATAGGCATTGAAGTTTTCCCCGCTGCGCATACCTACACTCTCGATATATTCGTCCATCCCGTTATTCGGGAAGTTCCTACTGCCGTCGAAAGCCATATGTTCCAAGAAGTGAGCCAAACCTCGTTGATTGTCTTCCTCTAAGATGGAGCCTACGTTTTGGGCGATGTAAAAGTCTGCCCGGTCTTTGGGCTGATCGTTGTGACGGATATAGTAGGTCAATCCGTTACTCAATTTCCCGTATCGAACCTTTGGATCGATCGGAAGCGGTTCGGGTTCCTGCATCTCTTGTGCCATCACTTGTGTGAAAGCGACGAAACAGAGCAGGATTGCCGTTAAGATAGAATGTCTTTTTATCATATTTATTTCATTGATAGTGAATCTAGATCACAAAACTAGCAAAAAATCACAGAAAGAGGTCCTTATGGCGAAAATAAGGAGTATTCGATACGGAATACTCCTTTCTATCAAGATTAAACAGGCGGGGGAGCTGTTTAATACTCAACTATTCTATTAACACTTGAGTAATAAGGTTTGTTTAATATAATTCTAATCTATTCTATATAATTTATAGAGGGATGGAACGTTAGGTATTAAACGTAAATGATTACCTTTGCGGCCGACTGCCCGTGTGGGTATGCAAGTAGAAACAATTAATTATCACACTTATACAAAGTATGGGAAAGTACAAACTAATCAACAACGTGTTGGGGTGGGTCGTTTTTTTGATCGCTTCTACCGTTTATCTGATGACAATGGAACCCACCGCCAGTTTCTGGGATTGTGGTGAGTTTATCTCTTCGGCATACAAATTGGAAGTAGGCCACCCGCCCGGAGCTCCTTTCTTCATGTTAACAGCCAATTTATTTACGCAGTTCGCCTCCGACCCTTCCAAGGTGGCTGTGATGGTTAATACGATGTCCGCCCTGTTTAGCGGCCTGACGATCTTATTCCTTTTCTGGAGTATTACCCATTTAGCTCGTAAGATTATCGTGGAAGACGATAAGATGATGTCTCTGGGACAGATGATTACGATCATGGGTTGCGGTTTGGTAGGTTCTTTGGCTTATACGTTTAGCGATACGTTCTGGTTTAGCGCCGTGGAGGGTGAGGTGTATGCTTATTCTTCCTTGTTTACCGCCTTGGTATTCTGGTTGATCCTGAAATGGGAGGAAGCCGCCGATCGTCCGCATGCCGATCGTTGGATCGTGTTGATCGCTTATTTGATGGGTTTGAGTATCGGTGTCCATTTGCTGAATTTATTGTGTATCCCGGCTATCGTACTGGTATATTATTATAAGAAATTCCCGAACCCTACGATGAGGGGTACGCTGATCGCTTTATTGGTGTCGTTCGCTATCGTGGGCTTGATGATGTATGGTGTCGTACAAGGCTTGGTTGAGGTTTGCGGTTATTTCGAGCTGTTGTTTGTCAATACGTTCGGTATGCCGTATAACTCGGGTGTATATGCGTTCGTGATTATCTTGGCGGCTTCGTTGATCTGGGCGATCTGGGAGACGATGCAAGACGAGATCCATCCGGTGCGGATGAAGATCTCTTTCATCCTTTCGATCGTATTGCTGGGTATTCCGTTTATCGGTAGCGGTTACGTGATCGCCGTGATTCTTACGGCGGCTTTGACAACTTATTTGTTCATGAGCAAGAATGTAAATATCAAGATGCTGAATACGATCTTGGTTTGCTTGATGGTAATCGTAGTGGGTTATTCATCCTATGCCTTGACATTGATCCGTGCGACAGCCGATACGCCTATGAACCAGAACGCTCCGCAAGATATCTTTACCTTGCGTACCTATTTGGCTCGTGAGCAATACGGTAAGACTCCGTTGATCTACGGTCAGACCTATGTATCCGAGGTGAAACGTGAGAACCAAGGTGGTACTTGCGTTCCTGTATCGAAAGAGGGTGAGCCGACTTGGAGCCGTGTCATTAAGAAAGATAAAAACGAGAAGGACCATTATTATATCTCTCGTTACGATACGGAATACGAATATGTGGATGAGTTGAGTATGCTTTTCCCCCGTATGTATAGTAGCGACGGACGCCATGTGGCGGCTTATAAGGAATGGGCGCAGGTAAAGGGTACGCCGGTGAAGTTCAACCGTTGTGGTGAGATGGTGACGGTGATGAAACCTACATTTGCCGAGAACTTGCGTTATTTCTTCGCTTATCAGTTGAATTTCATGTACTGGCGTTATTTCATGTGGAACTTCTCCGGACGGCAGAACGATATACAAGGTAATGGCGAGGTTTCGAATGGTAACTGGATAACCGGTATTCCGTTTATCGATGAAGCTTTAGTGGGCCCGCAAGAGGATATGCCGTTCGATATTATCAATAATAAGGGGCATAACGTATATTATATGTTACCGCTTCTATTGGGTATCTTGGGGCTTCTATTCCAAGCTTATGCCGGAAAGAAGGGTATTCAGGGATTCTGGATCACGTTCTTCTTGTTCTTTATGACGGGTATTGCGATCGTGCTTTACTTGAACCAGGCACCGTATCAACCTCGTGAACGAGATTATGCGTATGCCGGATCGTTCTATGCGTTCTGTATATGGATCGGTTTCGGTGTGGCAGCCTTGGCGAAAGGATTGCAGAAGTATGGTAAGTTATCTCCGGTGATAGCGGGTTCTGTTGCGACGGTACTGTGCTTGTTGGTTCCTATCCAGATGGGTGCGCAGAACTGGGATGACCATGATCGCTCGAACCGTTATGTTTGCCGTGATTTCGGTGCGAACTACTTGGAATCTTGCGAGCCGAACGCTGTCATATTTACGAATGGTGATAATGACACGTTCCCGTTGTGGTACGCACAGGAGGTGGAAGGTATCCGTACGGATGTACGTGTATGTAATACGAGTTATTTGCAAACCGATTGGTATATCAACCAAATGAAGAAGCAAGCATACGAATCGGATCCGCTTCCAATCTCTTGGCAACCGGAGGATTATGTGCAAGGTACTCGTGATGCCGCTTATGTATTCCCGATGACGGATAAATCGATCGATCTGAAGACCGCTCTTGATTTCGTTCGTAGCAATGATCCGAAGTTTAAAAAGATCCCGGGTATCAATCAAGAATTAGATTATATTCCTGCGCAGACATTGACGATGGGGGTAGATTCCGCTGCGGTTATGGCTGCCGGCGTGATCGATACCGCTAACTTGCCGTATTTGCAGAAAGAGATGAAGATTGACTTGAAAGGCAAGGATGTCTTGGGTAAGCAAGAGTTGATTATCTTGGATATGTTGCAGACGAATGACTGGAACCGTCCGATCTATTACGCGATTACCGTAAGCCCGGATCAGTTCGTGAAATTGGATCCGTACTTCCAGCAGACCGGTATGGCTTATCAGATCGTTCCGATGGAGACACAGGGAACTGTTCGTTCGATCAATACGGAGAAGATGTATGACAACGTGATGAATAAGTTCAAATGGGGTGGTGTCAATACGCCGGGTGTGTACTTGGATGAGAATGTAATGCGGATGTGCAAGAGCTATCGTATTGCGTTGTTCAGTAAGTTGGCTGCCGCTTTGGTCGCTGAAGGCAAGAATGAGAAAGCCCTGAACGTACTGGATAAGGCGATGGAAGTTTTGCCTCCCGAGAATGTTCCGTTGGATTACAGCGCTCTTTCCTTGGGTGAGTTGTATTATGAGTTGGGCCAGAAGGAGAAGGCGGAGATGGTTTATAAAGGTATAGCGGACAATGCGATGCGTAGTATAAACTGGTATTTCCGTTTGCGTCCGGGTCAATTATCATCTGTCGAGAGTGATTTAGGTCATAACTTGGCGGTTCTCCAAGAGGTATTGCGTGTAAGCAAACAATACAATCCGGAGTTCGCTAAGCCTTATCAAGAGGAATTTGATAATTACCGTATGGCGTACGGATCAGTGGCAAAAGATTAACAAAGTATGTTTATAGAACAACCGCCTTGGTTTTACAGGGCACTGTTCCCGGGGGTAACTTGGCGAATACCGGCAGAGAAGAAGTGTGTGTATCTCACCTTCGACGATGGCCCTATTCCCGAGGTTACCCCTTGGGTTTTAGATATATTGGATACGTATGGGATCAAGGCTACCTTTTTTATGGTAGGGGATAATGTACGTAAGCATCCCGAAGTCTTCCGGATGGTGATAGATCGTGGGCACCGTGTCGGTAACCATACGTTCAACCATATCCAAGGTATCAAGTTCTGGACGAAGAATTATTTGGCGAATGTGGAGAAGGCGGCTGAATATATTCCTAGTAATTTATTCCGGCCTCCTCACGGGCATATGCGTTTTCCGCAGGTAGTATGGCTTCGCCGCCATTATCATATCGTGATGTGGGACGTGGTCACCCGCGATTATAGCCCGCATATGACTCCGAACGGTGTCTTCAACGTGGTAAAGAACTATACCCGTAATGGTTCCGTTATCGTCTTCCACGATTCTTTGAAAGCCGAGCGCAATATGCGTCAGGCAATGCCCCGGGCTGTCGAATGGCTCTTAAAGGAAGGCTACGAGTTTAAAGTTTTTGAATAATGGGTATCTCCCAGTTTATAAAAGATAAAGCTATGGAATTAGGCTTCTCCGTTTGCGGTATCGCTGAAGTAGCGAAGGCCGGGAGCGAGGAGGCTTATTTTGACCAATGGATTGCGGAAGGCTACCATGCTGGAATGAAATACATGGAGAATCATCGGGAAATCCGTCTCAATCCGGATGGCTTGGTGGAAGGTGCCAAATCAGTTATCTCAGTAGCCTTGAATTATTATCCGAAAGTTCTCCGGAATCCGGCGGAACCTTATATCTCGTATTATGCGTACGGAGAAGATTATCACGGGGTCGTAAAGGATAAACTTCGCCAATTATGGAAAGCGATAACCGAGCATCATCCCTCCAACAATGAGGCTCGTGTATTCACGGACTCCGCCCCTCTGTTAGAGCGTTATTGGGCTTGGAAAGCCGGTTTGGGATGGATCGGAAAGAATACGAATCTAATCATCCCGGGCAAAGGCTCTTTCTTTTTCCTTGGGGAGATCGTGACAACCCTGGAAGTCGATGCCTATGATTCCCCCCAAAAGAATCGCTGCGGTTCCTGTACCCGCTGTATGGACGCTTGCCCTACCGGGGCCTTGGAAAGGGCGAAACGTTTGAATGCCCGCAAATGTATCTCTTATCTTACGATTGAGCATCGTGGAGAAATCCCTGTTGAGCAAGCCGTCCTTTTAAGTAACCGCATCTATGGATGCGACACCTGCCAAGCCGTTTGTCCTTGGAACCGCTTCGCTATGCCTACGGCAGTAGCAGCCTTTCATCCCACCCCTTCTTTGCTCTCCCTTAAAAAAGATGACCTCAAGGCATTGAGCCGTGAGGATTATAATCGTATCTTTGCGCATTCGGCGGTGAAACGCGCCAAATATGAGGGATTATTACGAACAATACAATATCTAAAAGACTAAGTTACCATGAGAAGAACATTTAACTTCTTGCTTCTTTTTCTCCTGTCGGTGATGACGGTAATGGCCGCTCCCGGAGATTTACAAGAGAAACTTGCCGTCCTAAAGGGAATCAGTGGCATCGAGAAACTGGAATCCGATCATTATCCGGAGAAATATGTAGTACGTATCACGCAGCAGGTCGATCCGAAAGATCCCGCCGCCGGGACATTTACGCAACGGGTGATTGTTGGCCATGTAGGCTATGACCGCCCTACCATTATCGTGACCGAGGGATATGGAGCCGCCTACGCCCTCAACCCGAGATATCAAGAGGAATTGTCCAAGCTATTGAATGCGAATCTGGTGTTCGTGGAGTACCGTTATTTCTTGGAATCGACGCCGGAACCCAAGAACTGGGATTATCTGACCGCCGAAAACTCCGCATACGATTTGCATAATGTCCGCAATACATTCAAGCAGATCTATCCGGAAAAATGGATCAGTACCGGCATCAGCAAGGGGGGACAGACAACGATGCTCTACCGTGCCTTCTTCCCGGACGACGTGGATTTCTCCGTTCCTTATGTCGGTCCGTTATGCAAAGGCGTAGAGGATGGCCGCCACGAGCCTTTCTTACGTAAGGTAGGTACGAAAGGGGAACGCAAGAAGATACAAGATTTTCAATTGGAAGTCTTGAGACGCAAGTCTGATATGCTCCCTTTATTGGAGAGTTATTGTAAGAATAAGAACCTGACATTTCGTATTCCGATGTCCGAGGTATTGGATTATTGCGTACTGGAATATTCATTCGCTCTTTGGCAATGGGGAACTTCAGTGAATACGATCCCTTCCAAGTCTGCCGACGATCAGGCACTCTTCGACCATCTGATGAATATCAGCGGCCCTGATTATTTCGCCGAGAACCAGCCCAACATCTCCTTCTTCGTACAAGCCGCCCGGGAGCTCGGTTATTATGGCTACGACGTGAAACCTTTCAAGAAATACCTTACGATCGATAGCGCCCACGGATACCTAAACCGTATCATGCTTCCCGAGGAACTGGTCGGCAAGGTAGACTTCCGCCCGGCCCTATACCATAAGATCTATGACTTCTTGAAGGATAACGACCCGAAGATGATCTTCATCTATGGCGAGATCGACCCGTGGAGCGCGGCCATGGTGCCCGCTTTCAAAGGCAAGAAGAACGAGCAAATCTACATCCAACCCCGAGGCAGTCATCGTGCCCGTATCGGCAATATGCCGGAGGATATGAAGGAAAGGATCCTTACGCAGATTAATAAGTGGCTGGCCGAATAGAGGTGAGGAGGAAGATATGAGCAAGCCGATCGATTACGAGCAAATCCCGTCCGACTTCATGCACTGCCTCAACGAGCGCTGCCCGAAAGCCGGACATTGTATGCGCCAATGGGCCGCCCGGATGCTGCCGGCAGAGCGGCTGCACGTGAATATCTTGAATCCCCGCCAGTACGAGGCGGATGGTGGCGAGGCTTGCCCCCATTTCTTCTCCGACGTGCCTCAGCTCTACGGCAAGGGGTTCGAGCGCATGCTGGATGAGATCCCCAGACGCAAATCCACGGCTATCAAGAGCCAGATGTTGAGCTACTTCGGCCGTTCGGTATATTATCGCAGCCTGCACGGCGAGCGGCTTGTTAAGCCCGCCGAGCAGGTGGACATACGGCGTATCTTCCACCACAACGACGTACAAGACGAGCCTCGCTACGACACGATGATAGAGCATTACGATTTCTAGGTGTTTAACGCAGGCCATCTGCGTCCGCTCATAATTCCCATGATTTCCCGTAAACGTGGGAATTTTTTTTCATGCGGAAGGGAAAGATATTCCTTGCACGAGAGAAAAAAATCTCTTCAGCGAGGGAATATTTTCCTCATTACTGAGGAGAATATTCTCCATAGCGAGGAGAATTTTTCTCTCATAATAGAGAATATCCTCCCAGTGAGTAATACGCTCCCGGCCGCACGCTTATTTGGACGATATTCCGTATCTTTGCGGAAATGAATGAGAATATGAAGGAATATAAGGTATTGATATCGGCTCTTTTCGCCTTGATACTTATGGCCTGCGGCGATAAGCGGACGGATGAGAGGATCGTCAGCGTGACGATTGAGCCGCAACGGTATTTCGTGGGGAAGATAGCCGGAGATAAATTTACGATTAATTGTGTGGTTCCGGCGGGGCAAAGTCCGGAGACGTATGATCCTACGCCCCAGCAAATGGTGCAGGTGGGTAAAAGCCAAGGTTATTTAAGGATCGGATCGATCGGGTTCGAACAGGCTTGGATGGATAATATCCGGAATAATAATCCGGGACTTAAGATTTTTGACCTCTCCGAAGGAATTGATTTACTTAAAAGCCCCGAGGAAGAAGAGGAACATGATCACCGCCATCATCATCATCCCGGAGGCGTCGATCCGCATACGTGGAGCTCTATCTCCGGAGCGAAGGTGATTGCCAAGAACACTTTGGATGCCTTTGTGTCTTTGGACCCGGAGCATAAGGAATATTACCAAGCGAATTATGAGCAATTGACGAAAGAAATCGGAGAGACGGAAAAGACCGTTTCCGGTTTGTTACGTTCTCTTGACAATAAGACATTTATTATTTACCATCCGGCTCTGACCTATTTGGCCGACGAATATGGCTTAACCCAGCTTTGCATCGAGATGGACGGAAAAGAACCGTCTCCCGCACAATTAAAGGAACTGGTCGAGACCGCACGGGAACATGACGCGAAGGTCGTGTTTATCCAACGGGAGTTTGACCAGAAGAACGCGGAGTTGATCGCAAAAGAGACCGGTTGCCGCCTGATCCCGATCAATCCGTTGGATTACGATTGGAGTAAGGAAATGATTCATATCGCAAAATCGTTGGCCGATGGACAAGCTGATTGAGTTGAGAGAGGTTACCGCCGGATACGGTAATAAGATCGTTTTACGTAACGTGACGCTGGATGTGTGGAAAAATGATTTCTTGGGAATTATCGGACCGAACGGCGGCGGGAAAACGACGCTTTTAAAGTTGATACTAGGCCTGTTGCCTCCTGTATCCGGAACGATTCGTTTTTATGATAGCGATGTAGAGGTTCCTTTCTTGAAGATCGGTTATCTACCCCAAATGAGCCAGATCGATAAGAAGTTCCCGATCTCGGTACGGGAAGTGATCTCTTCCGGTTTATCTGCGGAGAAGCCCTTGTTCCGTTCATTCAATAGATCCCAGAGAGAGCGTGTAGACGAGGTGATCGTACAGATGGGATTGGAGGAGTTAGCGGGCAGGGCCATCGGTGAGCTTTCCGGCGGCCAGTTGCAGCGGGTCTTATTGGGGCGTTCTATCGTCTCCCGTCCGCAGGTATTGATCTTGGATGAGCCTAATTCGTATGTGGATAAACGATTCGAGTCTCGTTTTTATCAGCTCTTGGAAGAGATCAATAAAGAGAGCGCTGTCATCTTGGTTTCCCATGATATCGGTACGGTGTTGGCGATGGTGAAGAATATCGCTTGCGTAAACGAGACCTTCCATTATCACCCGGGAGCGAATGTCTCCGAGGAATGGTTGGGCGAGAAATACGCTTGCCCGATCGAGTTGGTGGGGCATGGCGACTTGCCGCACCGGGTCTTGAAGAAACATCCACACGAATAATTCTTTTTCACGAATAACTCTATTTTTATGATACCACAAATCATTTGCTGGATAAGTTTGCCGGAGATCGGTTATATCGTAGGTATTGCCGTAATCCTGTTCGGATGCAAGGCCGTATCGCAAAACCCTTTCATCAGTAAGAAACAAAAGATTCTTTGGATGCTGACGATCGTGTTCTTTAACTGGATCGGGCTGCTGTGGTATTATTATACATTTTATATGAAAGAAAAATGAAGGACAGGAAGATATTGATAACCGGAGCGAGTGGTTTTATCGGCGGTTTCTTGGTAGAGGAGGCGCTGCGCCGTGGTTATGAGACGTGGGCGGGTATCCGTGCGGGTAGCAGTAAAGCGCGTCTGCAAGATAAGCGCATCCATTTCATCGACTTGAAATATGGCGATCAGGAAGCGCTTACAGCCCAGCTCTCGGATTTTGCCCGTACGCATGGGGCATGGGACTACGTGATCCATAACGCCGGGTTGACAAAGACCTTGGACTGGAGAAACTTTTTCTATGTGAACTCCGATAATACGCGTCGATTTATCGAGGCTTTAGCCGCCGCCGGTTGCAAACCGAAGAAATTCCTCTTGATGAGTAGCCTGAGCAGTTATGGGCGAGGCGACGAGAAAACTTTCCGCCCGATACGTTTGGATGATCCGCAAAATCCAAACACGGCTTATGGATTAAGTAAGCTGGAGGCAGAGGATCATATCCGTAGACAAACCTATTTCCCTTATGTGATCTTGCGTCCTACAGGGGTATACGGCCCGGGTGAGAAGGACTATTTTATGGAGATACAAAGCATAAAGTCGGGACTCGATTTCGCCGTAGGCTCCATTCCCCAGCGAATCACGTTTATCTATGTGAAAGACTTGGCTACCGTGGCCTTCCTTTCCCTTGAGAAAGAGGAAATAAAGAACCGGCATTATTTCGTGGCCGACGGAGATGTCTACACGGATGAGTCGTTTGCCCGTATGATACAAGATATCCTAGGAAAGAAACGGGTATTGCATGCCCGTATACCGCTGGGATTGGTGCGTATCGCTTGCCATTGCTCCGAATGGATCGGTAAGCTGTTGAAGAAGAGTATGACGCTTAATAGTGATAAATACATTATCTTGAAGCAGCGTAACTGGATTTGTGATGTCACGCCTCTTCAAGATGATTTAGGTTTTACCCCAGCCTATCCTTTGCGTAAAGGATTGGAAGAGAGTATCGAATGGTATAAAAAGGAGGGGTGGTTGTAACAATCACTCCACCTTCTCGATCTTACCGGAGCCCATTACCTTCTTTTGGATATCTTGGGGATTTCCTTTGTACTTTACGGAACCGCTACCGGCGATCTCTGCCTTGATTTTGTTTACGACAGAGGCTTCTATGTCTCCACTACCGGCTATCTTGCACTCAAGCTCATCCATGGTACAATCGAAAGCACGTACTGTACCGCTACCGGCGATCGAGAATTCAGCTATGCCTACGGTTCCCCCTAGAACGATCGTGTTAGACCCGGCCATATCCCCGTTTAATTCCTCGCAATACACTTTATGGCTAACGAAATCTCCGCTACCGGCGATCTCTATCTTCAGGTTTGTAAAAGAGGCCGTGTCGTGGAATTGGATAATCCCGCTACCGGCTAATCCCGCCTCGAACTCCTCGGCTTGTAGAGGTGAGTTTATATTTACATGGGTACTTCCTGCCGCCGCTAATTTCTTTAGATTGCGGGAGTTGGCCGTAACCATGAACTCGGTCGGACGGAAATTCGTATGCTTCCTGAATTCTTTTTTCGGGCGGATCTTAAGCTTATGGTCCTCTACGTTAAACTCATATTTCTCGAAGATATTCCGGTCTGTCTTTATTTCCAAACCTTCGGGAGCATCGGACTGCGTGTAATTCACGATCATACCTCCTCCCTCTAACTCAAGACAGTCGTACTTGGAAACCGGGATGTTTTTCGTGGTGATATTGCCGTCTCCTTTTATGGTTTGTGTAGGGATACAGCTACTCAGTATAAATAAGCCACTTATAAGGAATAAAAGTGATCTCTTTTTCATCTAATTGATTTTTTGGGATGATTAATTTGCTTGTTTGATTTTTCCGACACCGGAGGCGGACTTCTTCGTATGTTCCGGATTGCCTTTATATTTAACGCTTCCCACACCAGAAGTGCTAGCGTCTAATTTCCGTGTAGCGTTCACTTCCATTCCTCCCACACCGGATACTTCGCATTCCAAATCCTCAACGGGGCAATCGAACGCATATACGTGCCCTACGCCCGATACGGAGTATTTACCTTTCTTGATGTTTCCATTCAGGTAAATATTGCCGACTCCGGATATGGCTACCTTGAAAGTTTCACAAGATAAATTAGCTAATTTCACGTCGCCTACGCCACTGATGTCAAAAGACGTATTTGTCAGTTGTAGCGGTTGATCGGCGATAAAGTCGATGCTACCGCTAATTCCTACTTTATTTAGGTTCTTGGAGGTTATGTTCAATACCAGTTGGGTCGGACAGATCTTCTTGCTGGATTTAGCCTTGATAACTAATTTGTGATCTTTATTTTTTATATCCAATAAGTCAAACAAATTCTCGTCCATAGTAATCTCCAGCGAGGAGGCGCCATCTGTTTGGGTATAATTGCATATCGCACGGTTCTTCTTGTTGAACGGATTGATACCTTTCGTCGGTTCGATATTGGACCCTAGATGTATCTCCTCGAAATCATCTATTTGAATGGTACGGGTAACAATATTCTTGTTCCCGTTGATGCCTCTCCGAGCATTTGTGCTGATACACCCTGTCATAGAGAGGATCACCAGCAGACATAGGTATATAATTCTTGTTTTCATTCTTTTACTTCTTCTACGGTACCTTTACCGATTATTTTCTGTTGAACTGCCGTCGGGCCTTTGTAACGGATATTTCCTTTACCGATTACGTTGGCCTTTAAATTATCGGTAGCATGTACTTCCGCTAGGCCATTGCCTGTTACTTTGCAACTTAACTGAGGTACCGCTAACCCAAAAGCATGTATATCACCACTACTGATGATACTGTAGTCTCCTTCTTTTGCGTTACCTTTCTTGATCGTTATAGAGCCGGAACCATCGATATCACATTCGATCTTGTCGGCTTCCAGATGACTGACTACCATATTTGCGCTACCGGATACGTTCAAGTCCAGTTTACCGACTGTAACGGTCTCTTTCAGTTGCACCAAACTATTGGCGTTTGCTTTGATAACGGTCTCATCTCCGGTAAGCGAACTGTTTACCATGAAGTTGGCATTTCCGGAAACTTTTGCGGCGGCAAGCCATTTAGAATTCGTTTTTACGATAAACTTAGTAAAATGATTCACCTTCGCTCCTTTGAAAGCGATGGTTAAGACACGATCCTTGACTTCGATATTGACATATGGATGAAGATTCTGGTCTACGGTAACCTCCACAGTGGAAGGAGCATCGGATTGCTCGTAATTGAAATCAATTACGCCATCTACCTTAATCTCGTTATAATCGGTGACGGAAATCTTTTTAGAGGTCAATTTACCATCGCCTTTTACATGATCCGCGGCCCAACCGGTAGTGACCCATCCTAGGAAAAATACCATTAATAAGATAGCCTTTGTTTTCATAAGTATTGTTTTTTGTAATTCTACTTTTTAATTTAGACTCTATAAATAAAGAGCTGGTTACAAAAATAGCAAGAAAAAGCTACCGGATATCACATCTAGTAGCTTTTTTAAATTTGATAATGTGTGTATTTTTAAACAAAGTGTGTGTTCTATCAATTTGTACCTTGGATGGAGCCAGAGCCAGACTTTGATTTATTCACGTTCGCCGGGCCTTTATAGCGGATGTCTCCACTGCCCGAAACCGATAGGTTCATGTTATCTTTGGCATAAACACGGGCATCTCCGCTACCACTTACCGAGCAACTCAAATCGTTGACTGATAATTCGTATGCTTTTATATCTCCACTACCTGACACGGAATAGCGGGCTTCGTTTGCCTTACCTTTCAAAGTGATGTCTCCAGAACCGGAAACCTTGCTGGTGAGATTCTTGCAGTCCAAATCTTCAAAGACTAGATCGCCAGAGCCGGATACGGAGAACTCGCCTAATCGTAATTTCACGTTATGTGAGAACTTTACGTCGCTGGAGCCGGAAATCTTGATTTCCAGTTGATCCTCGGAAAAAGCGTTCTGGGCCTCAAAATCCATCGGACCGGAAGTCTTTAAGTATTTCAGAGTCTTTGAGCTTCCCTCGATTACATATTGGGTTGGTTTGATACGGGTTCCGTCTTGAATACGGATAGCTAACCGTCCGTTATTGGATTTGATCGAGAGGAGAGGGAACAGGTTCTCGTCAATCGTAATTTTCAGGGAAGCGCTTCGCCCATGCGTATATTTGAATACCGGGAATTTCTTGTTGCTTCTATTTCCCCCAAAATTATTGTCGGAATATTCGATATTTCCACCCAGTTCGATCTCGCTATAGTTATCTACCGATATCTCTTTCGTAATTATTTTCCCATTACCTTCCACTTTACTAGCCTCTGCCATGAAGGCACAAAAGATGAGGGCTATTACCGCTACTAATTTTGTTTTCATCGTTCGTATGTATTTTTAATGTTTATTTGACTTTGTTGATCGAGCCGGAACCCATGATAGACTTACTGATCTCCGGATCTCCTTTATAATGGATCTCACCGCTACCAACGATATTGGCATCCAAGATTTGCGTGGCATATACGCTGATCTCTCCACTACTGGCGATATTACACTCTGCTTTACGTACTTGGCAATCAAAAGCTTTAATCTCGCCACTTCCCGCTACATTGAATGAGGCACGATCTACGGTTCCTATTATTTCGATTTCCCCGCTGCTGGCGAGGCTGCAAGATAGGTTGTCCAGCTGTATATCCTTGGCGATGATATTTCCACTACCGGCCATGTTACATTCGAGCTTATAACCTTTTACGGGGCCTTTCAACTCAACGTTTCCACTACCGGCCATATTGATTTCCATCCGGTTTACTTTCGTCGGTTTGCTGATAACGAAACTACCGGAACCTACCGTATTCAACTCTTTTAGTTCCTTGGAGTTGGATTTTATCTTGTAGACGGTCGGCCTCAAGTCGTAGGAGTTATTATTAAAACCTTTCTTGATAGATTTCGGATAGATCTTTAACGTGCCGCCTTCTACTTCGGTCACGAGGTAATCAAATAAGTTCTCATCGATCGTTACGGATAGATAAGGCGTTTTATCCGACTGCTCATACTCGAAATCAGCGGAGCCAACGAACGTGATCTCGTCGTAATCGCTAATCTTTATCTCCCGAGTTTCCGGATTTCCATTCCCATCAATACGTTTGTCGGCGGCGAATCCGCAAACTGCGATCATCTGCATACAGCATATAAAAAGTGATACTCTCGTCTTCATTGTCTTTAATTTTTTAGGTTCTTTTCTTAATAGACGAGCGTAGGTTATAAAGGGTTGCAGAAACAGATGTTTTTTTTAATTTTGCATCAAGTTAGATTTAAACATAGGGAGTATGAAGACACTTATACACACGGACAAGGAACTGATCGAATCGATTATCCGCCAGAGCGATGTCTGCTTTGTGGGCATGGCGGATACAGATGGGACGCCTTATGTATTACCGATGAATTTCGGTTATAAGGATGGCGTGATTTATTTACACTCGGCGCAGGATGGACGAAGCATCTCTATATTGGAACGTAATCCGAAAGTTTGTATTACGTTTAGTATCGACCATGCCTTGGTTTTCCAGCACCCGGAGGTAGCTTGTAGCTACCGTATGCGTTCGAAGAGCGTGATCGCTTGGGGAAAGGTCGCTTACGAAGAGGTTTTCGACAAGAAGGTGGAAGCCTTGGATATTATCATGAAGCAATATTCTGATAAGACGTTCCGTTATAGTGATCCGGCGGTCCGTAACGTGAAGATTTGGACGGTAGATATAGATGAGGTCAGCTGTAAGGAATTTGGCGCTCCTCATAAGAAATCTTATTAAATCAATAAACGATATGAAAAAACTACTCCTTTTGTTCGTTCTATGTCTTTGTTTTCCGTTGGTTGACAAGGCTTGTACCTCCATTATAATCACAGGAAAGGCTACTCCCGACGGGCGTCCGTTGATGTGGAAACACCGGGATACCGGTGCTCCGTATAACCATATCGGTTATTTTGACGAAGGTGGCTATCGTTTTCTGGGGCTGGTAAATAGCGATGATCCGGAGGGAGCCGTGTGGACCGGAAGCAATGAGACGGGCTTCTCTATCATGAATACGGCTTCTTATAACTTGAAAGACGATGATATAAAGGAGATGGACCAAGAGGGAAACTTGATGCGAAAAGCCTTGAGAGTCTGTAAGACGGTGCAGGATTTCGAGCATTTCTTGGATACCTTGCCTCGCCCGATGCGTGTGGAGGCTAATTTCGGAGTGATCGATGCTTATGGTGGCGCAGCTTATTATGAGACGAATAATGAGCGATATTATAAGAAAGACGCGAATGATCCGAATCTGGCACCGGAAGGTTACTTGATTTATACGAATTTCTCTTTCGAGGGGCGTACGGATGAAGGCAAAGGGTATGTACGTTATGAGAATGCGAAAAAGATCTTTAAGGAAATGCAGGACGGAGGATTTACTCCTCAGCGTATCTTTCAACAGGCTTCCCGCTCTTTTTATAATGGCTTGCTGGATATCGATTTGATGGACAAAGAGCAAAGTCCGAACAATCGTACGGGTTGGTTTGTGGAGCAGGATTTCATCCCTCGTCTGGAAAGTACGGCCTCTATTGTAATTCAAGGCGTAAAATCTGGCATGAATCCGGAATTGACAACGATGTGGACCGCCTTGGGATATCCTCCTACTTCTGTCGCTATTCCTCTTTGGGTGAAAATAGGAAAGGAACAAAGTGCTTTAGTTACTTACGACGCATCCTATAAAACAGCCTTATTAGATTGGTATTCCGTTCAATTACAGAAGAATGTCTACTCCATACATCGTGGTAACGGTCAAAAGTATCTACATTGGCAACTGTTATGGAACGATGGTCAAACTGGTTATATCCAACAGCTTCGTGCGGTAGAGAACCGGATTTTCGATTTATTCGACGCCTGTAAGACAGAGTGGGAACAAAATGGATTGGATACAAAGGAAATACAGCGGCTGTATAAGGAAGTTGATAAGCTCGTAAATAAAGCCTTCTTGGGGTTTCCAAAATTATAACCATGAGGTCTTTTTCCCAATACTACTCCTTCCTTGTAGAATATATACTTCAAGTGCTCTAGGAGATATACTTCATAGATTTTACTGTTATATTCTAAGGTACTTCACATTTTAGAGAACCTTCTCCTGAAAAACTTCACAAGGTTGAAAGTTGTTTCCTGGATCGGTTCACAGCGGTAAAAATACCGTTTTTCTTTTTTGGGGTAAAACAATCATGAAAAATCACTGCAGAGTGTATTTTTCTATTTTCATAGATCATGGGAAATTGCGAAAGACTTACATCTTTTAAGAAAAGAGAAGGTGATAGTTGAAGATATGGCGCATTCATTTGATCAAAATAGGTATCTTTCCTATAGATATAGCCTCATTGCAGCTTCGCACTCCTCCCGCTATTTCCATGGCTCGTAAACAGCTTACCCGAAAAATAAAAGGAGACTCATCTTCTATCTGTGATTTAGATGAGTTGATATGCTTGTTTTAGTTATCAATCGTATAAATGTGAACATTTTACCGAGAGAAGTAAAATAAAAGTGAAATACAAAGTATGAGCAAACATTCCGGATGGATTATATTTGTTCTAAATATTTAGCTTAATATAAAAAGTAAGATTATGAGTAAGAGAATTATTAGTATTGTAACACTAATAGCATTTATGTTAGTTGGTGGTCTAGGATTTATTCCTGTTAAAAATGCAAATGTCAAGGCATTGGCACAGGATGCAAGAATTCCAAATGGAAGAGTTATTGATCATGAGGTTATAGTTGGCCCGGATGGAGAACCTATACATGCTTATGTGTGTGTAGGAGATGGAATATGTGGTCATTAATAATTGTATAAAGTAGGTATTCAATTATAGCTGAATATCTACTTTGTGTAAAAGCTATTTATGAGATATGAGATTACGATATGTGTTTTTTCTTTTATTTTCTTTTTACTTGATTGCTTGTCAGGATAAAGTTAAGGTTGCAGATATACCGATTGTTGATTTTGGAAATAATCGCAAGGAGAGCTTACTCGACATATTTGAGTGCCAATTCATACCTTTATCTACAGATAGTTTATTGTTAGGCCAAATAGATATAGTAAAGTTTGTTGACAGGAGAATATTTATCCTGGATAGTAAACGAACAAAAGGTTTATATGTATTTAGCGATAATGGAGAATTCATTACTAAGGTATCATCTTTTGGGGATGGGCCTACAGAATATAGTTCTTTGTCTACTTTTTTCATAGATGAAGAGAAGCGTATTCTTATATTGTCAGATTTTAATAAAGCCTATTTACGTTATTATGATTTAGATACTTATCAGTATATTTCTTGTGATAAGTTTGATTTTTATACAGATTGCGCACCTTTGGGGGATAATAGGTGGGCTTGGTATATGCCTAGGGGGTTTGTGACTCCTAAGCGAGAAAGTTATTATTTGAAAATAACGGATGTAAACAATGAGACAATTTCTTTACTGAATCCCACTTATTTCGTTTCTCCCCATGTGATTAATCCGAGTTCACATTTTCATCAATATCAAGGAAATACGTTTATTCATTTTCCATTTTCCGCTACTGTCTGGAATGTAGAGAAGGATACGTCTCTTATTGCTTATGAAATTTCTTTTGGTGATAAAAAAATGCCTCCTATTGATTATATGAAGAAAATAGGTAAAGATAAACGAGACTATACAGCTGAACTGTTTAGGTCTGATTATGTTTATACGTATAAACTGTATGAGCAGGAAGATTATTTGCAAATAACTTATATGTTTGGTAAATCAACCTATTTTGGATTTTACAATAAGAATAAAAAAACGACTTTTACTTATGAATTCCCAGAGTTCATACGAGCTACAGGGCTAGCTGGATTTAGAGGATTGATAGGGACATATAACGATTATTTTGTAGGATACATAGATCCTGGAGTATTAAAAAGAAATTATACACCTCACGCTAATTTGCAGGAACTCTCAGATAAGGCAAAGGAAGATGATAACCCTATTCTTTGTTTGTTCAAGTTTAAGAAATGAAAATGAAAAAAACAGTTTGTATAGGCTATAAATTGGTATTATTACTCATCCCTTTAGTTCTTTCATTACTAAGTTGTGATGGGAAAAGGGAGTATGATGCGATGCGAATTGTTGAAGAGTGGGAAGGAAAAGAGATAATATTTCCTGATAGCCTATCTTTTATGCGTTATGGCATAGAACCGGTAGATTTTTCGATTGGGACAGGATATAAAATTCTTGTATACGTAGATTCTACAGGATGTGCTAGTTGTAAGATGCAATTGGAGGAGTGGAATCGCTTTATTTCTTATGTGGATTCTGTAGCAAATGGATCATGTCAGTACTTATTTTTTATACATACAAGATACCCTAAAGAAATGAGTTATGTGCTGAAGAATGCAAAATTTAATGTACCTGTTTGTATAGATATAGATAATTCTTTAGATAAGATAAATGATTTTCCCGATAATATACTATTTCAGACATTTCTTCTCAACTCAGAGAATAGAGTGGTATATATAGGTAATCCGGTATATAGTTCTGCTATTCAAGATTTATATGAGAATGTACTTGTCCGGGATAAACAAAAGAAAGAAGAAGATCCTAAAATAATTGTTGATCCAGCAGAAGTAAATTTAGGTTCTTTGAGTTTGGGTGAAGAAAAAATGGCTATATTTGAGTTGAAAAATAATAGTGATGAATTATTGGTCATAGAGAATGTTTCCACAACTTGTGATTGCGCTTCTATATCATTTGATAAAAAGCCGGTTATAGTTGATGGATCTTTACAAGTGATGGTAACAGTAAAGCCAAAAGAGATAGGTTTTTTCTCACAAACAGTTATCGTAAAATCTAATATTAGTAACTTTGTAAAGTTACGGGTTGTTGGGCATGTTAATAATTAAAAGTATGGATTTATGAAAGGATATTTGGGGATTATTTTGTTTTTTTTGATCGCTTGTTCTGATGTAAGAAAAGAAAGTGTATTGTTGAAAGGTAATATATTGCTGGAAGGAAGAGCCGATAAACGGTATGATGAGGTGGGATTGACCGACTCGTATCTGATCTTGTTGGACCGCAAAAGCGATACGATTATCCAAGTGTTTAAGAAAGACGATTTGTCACATTTGCATGCGTTTGCGCTGAAAGGATATGGTAGCACTTATTTTTCTAGCCCGGAGTTCGTGAGGTCGAATACAAAAGATGCCGCTGGAAAGGATGAGTTTTGGATAGTGGATAACCGGCTTACATTCAATAGAGTGCAAATAACAACTGACTCCTTGTGTTCTGACCATAAATATATCTCGATATACGACCTTATGCCTTCTACGTATTATAATATCACGTCCAAAGAGATTTATGCGGTTCCGATCGTGGAAAAGGACGTATTTGGCTCTTTTTGTTATGCTAATGAAAAAGACGGGGTTTATTGGGTAGATCCCCCAAAGGAAGAAAAGGCTTATCGTCTTTGCAAGTCGATTGCCTATTTGCCGAATCTCTGCGTGAATGAGCGGCAAAATAGCGTAGTGGCTGCCTTACGCTTCTTCAATCGGATTGATTTTTACGATTTGAAAGGAACATATCAGAGAAGCGTTACATATGGGAGGAAGCCGATTGCTCCCTTGTTGGCTGCGGACGGAAGGAAAGTGGATGTCTTGGGTTCTGTCAAATGTTTTATCGACTTATTTGGTACCAACCGATATGTTTATTGTTTGTATGATGGTAGCGTGGATTTTTCAAATGCTTTTACCTTATTGGTTTTTACGTGGGATGGTCGGTTGAAGAAGAGCTTTCGCCTTGACCGGAGCGTGAGGCGGATAGCCGTAGATGAGGATGATCGATTTATCGTGGGTTTATCTCCGGATGAGAACGGTATTTACGATGTTATCAAGTATGAACTAGAATGAGTGTTTTTAATAAAACGTTATGGTCTTTTTAACGTAAAATGGGATAACTTCACGTGGTTTATGACGGTGTTCATATTCGTGATTTATGTGGCTCTATGTGTAGTCTTACCTCTACATGCTCAATCTTTTTGTGAGAGGACCATGCTTTATCTTCTACCCCTCATTTTGCTTCCTTACCTGTTTGAGCTTCGAATTGGATAGGTCTGGAGGGTGATCGATTGGTATTGCATAAATTGATTGGTACCTTTCGTGTTGAATTGGATCAGATAGCCGATGTGGGTGTGTATGACAGGAAAGAGTTAAACTTAAGGTTATTTGGGAGCGGAGGTTTTCTCGGTTATTAGGGATCTTCAGGAATAGTAAATAGGGCTTATGTTGGTGATTTTCGCAGGCTTTTTGGATAAAGACTAAACAGGGAAAATGCTATATGTTTAGTTGTGAGAATAGGGATAGGTTGCTCTCTTATATCAGAAAAGCAATTTCTGCGCTTTAGCTTTTACGTACCAAGTTTTTTGATTTCCTATTAAAGGATGGACATAAGTTGATAAAGGTTAGCGTGGAATTTAACACTATAGAACGTAATATTAGTCGTTGGCTGTATTTTTGATACCTCTTCGTGAAGCCGTTCTCAAATAAAATACTATTTTTGCGCATTATAAAGAATATTCCGCAAATAATGGATATACAGAGGCATAGTAGCGTATTGGGCGATACGGTGGAGAAACTGTCGGATGAGGCATCGTATAAACAATTGTTCCATGCGTACAGGGATGAGGAAGCACTGCCCTCGGGCGAGGTGCTGAAAGAGATCATCGATCTATGCCGTGCGATCCTGTTCCCCGGTTATTATGGGAATGCCCGTATCAGTAAACAGACGATCCGTTTTCATACGGGTGTAAATGTTGAGACTCTTCATTCTTTATTATCCAAGCTGGTTTATGCGGGACTTTGTTTTGCGGATACGTCTTGTGTGACTTGTGCGGAAGAAAAGATCTCCGCTGAGGCAGAGGCTATTTCGGAGGCTTTCATATCTACGCTTCCGGAGATTCGCAGTTTGCTGGCTACGGATGCGGAGGCGACTTTCAATGGTGATCCAGCCGCTCAAAATCTAGGTGAGGTTATATTTTGTTATCCCGGTTTCCGGGCGATCGGTAATTACCGGATCGCCCATCAATTGTATAAGCTCGGGGTTCCTTATATCCCTCGTATGATTACGGAGATGGCGCATTCCGAGACCGGTATCGATATCCATCCGGGTGCGAAGATCGGTCATCATTTCTCGATAGACCATGGGACGGGCACGGTAATCGGCGAGACGAGCGTGATCGGTAATCATGTACGTATCTTTCAAGGCGTCAGCTTAGCGGGAGAGAAACTTCCCCCCGATGAGAACGGTAACGCTATCCGTGGCGTAGCTCGTCATCCTATTTTGGAGGATCATGTGACCGTATACTCTAATTCCACCTTGATCGGTAAAATCCGGATTGGCAGAGGAGCTACGATATGTGGTAACGTCTGGATAGCGGAGGATGTACCGGCGGGGAGCATGGTTACACAATTGAAGCGAAATGAGAACAATTAATAGTAAACAACGTAATATGCAATTGAGAATAATTGTCAATTCTCAATTTTCAATTTTCAATTAAAATGAGCGAGACATTTGAAATGGTGGCCAAAACTCTATATGGGTTGGAAGAGATCTTGGCCGAGGAGTTATTAGCTTTAGGTGCCAACGACCTGCAGATCGGTCGTCGTATGGTTTCCTTTACGGGTGATAAGGAATTGCTTTATAAGGCGAATTTCCACTGCCGTACTGCCCTGCGCATTCTGAAACCGATTTATCATTTCAAGGCCAAAGATGCTGATACCGTTTATAAAGAGGTGAAAAAGGTAGAGTGGGAGAAGTTTTTGTCGCTGGACAAGACGTTTGCGATCGACTCAGTGATCTATTCCGAGGATTTCAATCACTCGAAGTTTGTCGCTTACCGTACGAAAGATGCTATCGTGGATTACTTCATCGAGAAGTTCAAGAAGCGTCCGTCCGTTCGTGTCAATAACCCGGATTTATATATCAATATCCATATTTCGCATAACGATTGTACCTTGTCTATCGATAGCTCCGGTGAGTCTTTGCACAAGCGTGGTTATCGGGTGGATCAAACGGAAGCTCCGTTGAATGAGGTGTTGGCTGCCGGCATGATCCTAAAAACCGGTTGGAAAGGAGAGTCTAATTTCGTGGATCCGATGTGTGGTTCCGGTACATTGTTGATTGAGGCCGCCATGATCGCTTTGAATATCGCTCCGGGTATCCATCGGAAAGAATTCGCCTTCCAGAAATGGGTAGACTATGATGAGGAATTGTTCGACCGTATTTATAATGATGAGAGTAGAGAGCGTGAGTTCGCCTTCCATTGTTATGGATCTGATATTTCCCAAGCCGCTATCGATATCGCTTTGGAGAATATCCGTAGCGCTGGCTTGATGAAATATATTGATCTGAAGGTGAAACCGTTCCAACAATATACGGAGGCTCCGCAACCGGGTATATTGGTGACGAACCCGCCTTATGGGGAGCGTATATCATCTCGTGATCTATTGGGATTGTATAATATGATCGGCGAGCGCTTGAAACACGTGTTCATGGGATATAAGGCTTGGATCTTGAGCTATAAAGATGAATGTTTCGATAAGATAGGCTTGCGCCCGAGCGAGAAGATTAAACTGATGAACGCTTCCTTGGAGTGTGAATACCGTTGCTATGAGTTATTCGAGGGAACCAATAAGGACTTCAAAAAGGCATTGAATGAGGATGGAGAGAAGCGTCTGCGCAGATCGGAAGACTCTTTCGAGCGTAGAGGCAATGATCGTCCAAACTTCCGTACGGGTCGTGTGGATCGTCCGGAACGTCGTTTTGCCGCTGCCCATAGCGAGGATGACGAGGAACGCTTCGCTTCCATTCCAGGAAAACGTATCTTTGGGGAGGACCGGGGAGAGGATCGCCCAGTCCGCAAGAAATTCGGGGATGCTCCGATTCGTAAGCCGATCAAGCCAAAAGGAGAACGTCCTGTGAAAATGCGTTATCGGGATGAGGATGACCGTAAGAAAGGGTTTGGCGATCATAAGCGGGATGGAAAACGTCCGTTTAACAAGCCTACAAAACGGAGAGGGTATGATGATTATGAGGATTAAATCATCTTTATTCATAAGCCTCTGTTTGATTGTATTAGCGATGCCGATTACCGCCCAAGATAAGCAACTTACCTTGCACGACTTGATTCCGGGAGGGAAAACGTATAGCCGCTTCGTACCTCGTGACTTGAAACAGTTACGATGGTGCGGAGACGAGTACTTATATGCGAAGGGAGATAGCGTGTTAGGAGCTAAGCCGGGGAAAAAGGAAGAGGTCTTTTTCTCGTTGGAACGACTGAATGGGGCCTTGAAGGTAGCAAACCTACAGACGGTTGGTTCCTTGCCTAGCTTCTCGGTACCCTACGAAAGGGGTTCGGTCTTGGCTTTTACGAGCAAACAGCACCGGATTCATTATGACTATAAGAAAAATAAGGTAGTCGCTGATTACGCATTGAAGAGCAACTGGGCGAATTATGATTTCTGTTCGGCTACGAATAACTTGGCTTTCACGGAAGGAAACAATGTGCATATTTTATCCCCGGATGGACAAAATACGATTGTTACACGTGAAACACAGGATGGAATCGTATGCGGGCAGGCTGTCCATCAACGGGAGTTCGGGATTACGAAAGGTATGTTTTGGTCTCCTAAAGGCTCGGCTCTAGCGTTTTATCGTATGGATGAGCGTATGGTGACCGCTTACCCGCTGGTGAATATCGACACCCGTTGCGCTACATCAGTTCCTCATAAATATCCGATGGCTGGAATGAAGAGTCATGAGGTTATGGTGGGTGTCTATCAGGTAGCTACCGGGCAGACGATTTGGCTGGAAACAGGCTTGCCGAAAGAGAAATATTTGACAAATATCGCTTGGAGTCCGGATGAGAAAAGTATTTATATCGCTGAGCTGAATCGTGAGCAGAACGAGATGCATCTGGTACGGTACTCTGCCTTGACGGGAAAGAAAGAGGCTGATCTGTTTACCGAGACGGATCGTTGTTATGTGGAGCCGCAGCATCCCGTACTTTTCTTGCCGAACGATCCGGATAAGTTTATCTGGCAGAGTGAGGCGGATGGCTATAACCATTTATATCTGTATGATACGACCGGAAAGGAATTAAGGAAGCTAACTGGTGGAGAATGGGTGGTTACCAAGGTACTCGGTTTTAGCAAAGACGGAAATAAAGTGATTTTCGAGGGAACGGCGCCTCATCCCGTATCTCCGAATATGCAAGGGACAGGGATGCAACGTTATATTTGGGAGACGAATTTGAGAACGGATGATATCATGAATTGCTTGAGTTGGAAAGTGGGTGTGCACCGTTGGCTATTTAGTCCTTCCGGCGAATATGCGATTGATTATGTAAGTTCTCCTTCTACCCCGAGGGATATCGATTTAATTCGTGTAAAGGACGCTAAAGTGATTTCTACCTTATTTTCCGCTCCGGATCCCTTTAAATCGTATCGGATGCCGCGGATCGAGGTTGGACATATCCTTGCTGCCGATGGTAAGACCCACTTGAATTACCGGTTGACTTTACCACCGGATTTGGATGAGACGAAGAAGTATCCTACGATTGTCTACGTCTATGGAGGTCCGCATGCCCAATTGGTTACGGGTGACTGGCAAAACGGGGCTCGTGGCTGGGATCTCTATATGGCACAGAGAGGTTATGTGATGTTTACTGTGGATAGCCGTGGCTCGGCGAACCGCGGGCATGCTTTTGAGAGCGTGATTCATCGAAATTTGGGTATCAATGAGATGGCGGACCAAGTGAAGGGTGTCGAGTTCCTGAAATCCTTGCCTTATGTGGATGCCGACCGTATCGGGATACATGGCTGGAGTTATGGAGGTTTTATGACAACGAACTTGATGTTGACTTATCCGGAGATCTTTAAGGTTGGCGTGGCTGGAGGTCCGGTTATCGACTGGAGCAATTACGAGATCATGTATGGCGAGCGTTATATGGATCGCCCGCAGGATAATCCGGAAGGTTATAAGAATGCGAACCTGAAACTGAAGGCCGGTAATCTGAAAGGCCATCTGTTGATGATACATGGGGATATTGATCCGGTGGTAGTGTGGCAACACAGCCTTGGTTTCTTAAAGGCTTGCGTAGAGGCTGATACTTATCCGGATTACTTTGTTTATCCCCGTCATGAGCATAACGTGACCGGTAAGGACCGTCCGCATTTGCATGAGAAGATTACGAGGTATTTCGATGACTATTTGAAAAATTGAGAATTGAAAATTAGAAGAGATATGAATGTATTGTTATTAGGCTCTGGTGGGCGTGAGCATGCGATCGCTTGGAAGATCGCTCAAAGCCCGAAAGTTGATAAGTTATTTATCGCTCCCGGTAATGCGGGAACAGCGTTGGTGGGAACGAACGTGGATATCAAAGCGGATGATTTTGCCGCTATCAAGGATTTTGCATTGGCTAACCAAGTGAATATGGTCGTGGTAGGCCCCGAGGATCCATTGGTGAAGGGTGTTTATGATTATTTCAAGAAGGATGAGGCATTAAGCTCCATCCCCGTGATCGGCCCGAGTGGGGAAGGTGCCCAATTGGAAGGTAGCAAGGATTTCGCCAAGGCGTTTATGATGCGTCATAATATCCCGACCGCTCGTTATAAAAGTATTTCCGCTGAAAACTTAGAGGAAGGCTATGCGTTCTTGGAATCTCTTTCCGCTCCTTATGTATTGAAAGCGGATGGATTGGCTGCCGGTAAAGGGGTACTGATTATCGATAGTTTGGAGGAAGCCAAGAAAGAGTTAGGAGATATGCTGGGCGGAATGTTTGGTGACGCAAGCAAGACGGTCGTGATCGAGGAGTTCTTAGATGGTATCGAATGCTCTGTATTCGTCTTGACGGATGGCAACGATTACAAGGTGCTTCCGGTAGCGAAAGATTATAAGCGTATCGGTGAGGGCAATATGGGCTTAAACACAGGTGGAATGGGAGCTGTTTCTCCGGTTCCTTTTGCGGATGAGGTCTTTATGGCGAAGGTGGACGAGCGTATTATCCGTCCTACCGTAGAGGGATTGAAAGCGGAAAATATTGATTATAAAGGTTTCATCTTCTTGGGTCTGATCAATGTGAAGGATGAACCGATGGTAATAGAATACAATTGTCGCATGGGGGATCCGGAAACGGAGGTTGTCATGCTTCGTATCCAAAGTGACTTGGTTGATTTGCTGGAAGGGGTAGCGGAAGGTAATTTAGCGGCTCGTACATTGGTACAAGACCCTCGTACGGCGGTTACGGTTATGTTGGTAAGCGGCGGTTATCCGGAGGCTTACGAGAAAAATAAGGTAATTACGGGATTGGATGGCGTATCCTCTGAAAATATAGTGTTCCATGCCGGGACGAAGCTGGTAGACGGCCAGATCCTGACGAATGGTGGCCGTGTAATCGCAGTTAGCTCGTATGGAGCTAATAAGGAGGAGGCTTTAGCCCAATCTTTCGCCGGAGCTAAGCAAATCGATTTCGATAAGAAGTATTTCCGTCGGGATATCGGGTTTGATTTGTAAATGATAATTACAGAGAATATACATATGAAAAAACGAAAACTATTACTTTTATGGGTTGTTTGTGCGGCTCTCTATGCATGTTCGACCGATCAGACGAACGAATCGGGGAAGCGTGTTTCTGCGTTGGATGATGCCGCTTGGAACTATTCCGAATGGATATCTGTAGCAAATGCTCCTGTCATAACGGGTGAGATCAACGGATCGAATGAGCGTGCGGCCGATGGTGCCGCTTGGTTCGTGAGTGTCGTAAAGAATGAAAAAGAGATAACCTCGGCACGCTGGATGACCACGGGCTTGGGTGTGTACGAATTATACGTGAATGGGAAGTTGATCGGGGAAGAGATTCTCAAACCGGGTTTTACGCATCCCTACAAGACGAAGCGTTCGTTTACGTATGAGGTAAGTAATGCCCTGTCGAAACAAGCGGGAGCGGAGAATGTTTTCGCTGTGCAGGTGACACCAGGTTGGTGGGCCGATAAGATCATCACATACAGCGGCCAGCAAGGAATGGTGGGTACCAAGGTCGCTTTTCGTGGTGTGCTTGAGCTAACCTATGCGGATGGTAACAAGGCATATTTAGGTTCCAATACGAGCGATTGGAAAGCCGGGATCGCCGGACCGGTCAAACATGCCGCTATTTTTGATGGTGAGGAATATGATGCCCGTGAGTTACCGGGATATGATACGCTCGATAAGCTTTCCACACCGGAAAAGAATACGGAATTTGAGGGAGAGATACTTCCTTCAAATGGAGGTGAGGTCTATTTTCGTGAAGATTTGGCACTCTCTCCTCGAAAGGCTTATATATGGAATGGGGTTACCGGAGAGAGTGAAGATGCTTATGGAAAGGTTGTTATAACGAAAGAATATGCGGCAAGCGAGGAAATGGTGATTCATCCGGGTGAGACACTTGTCGTAGACTTTGGCCAGAATTGTGCGGCGGTTCCTGCTTTCGAGTTCATGGCAAAGGCGGGTACCAAACTAAATTGTCGTCCTTCTGAGATATTGAACGATGGAAATGGTGCGAAGAGCCGAGGAATGGATGGGCCTGAAGGTAGTTGCCATCGCTTGAATCTGCGCACTCCGGATACTGGGATGTTGCTCGACTATACCTTTGCTGATAATAAGGACTATACGACCTATCGCCCTCATTGCACGTTCTATGGTTATCGCTTCGTGTCTATCACGGCCGATCAGGAGGTGCGTATCCGGTCGATCCGGTCGATTCCAGTTTCCTCGATTACCCAACAGATGGAGACAGGATCAATAACGACCGGCAACAAATTGGTCAATCAGTTGATCTCAAATACCCTATGGGGACAACGTTCCAACTACCTCTCGGTTCCTACCGACTGTCCGCAGCGCAACGAACGGCTGGGATGGACTGCTGACACGCAGGTATTTGCTGAGACCGGTACCTTTTTTGCCAATACCGCTGATTTTTTCCATAAATGGATGCGTGATATGCGTGACACACAATCACCAACCGGTGCGTATCCCGGTGTCGCTCCATTGGCTCAATATGGTGCGGCTCCTACTGATATGAACCGCTTGGGCTGGTCGGATGCGGGAGTTATCGTGCCTTGGGTTGTCTGGAAGCAATTTGGTGACACTCAGATTATCGATGAGAACTGGGCAGCGATGGAGAAATATCTCAATCATATCAACGAGACCAAGTATGACCATCATGCCCTCAGCGCAGAGAATGGCAATTACCAGTGGGCCGACTGGCTCAGTTACGAGCCGCTTGAGAGTTGCAGCGGTCGACATTTGGCGCAGGATGGATCCGGAACGCTTCCGGAAGCCTATGATTATTGGAATTATCTAAGTGCAAATTATTGGCTTATAGATGCTGGAATGATGAGCGATATGGCTCGTGCGACAGGACGGGATGCTGCGAAATACGAAGCGATGGCTGCTCAAGCGAAACAGTATATATTGGATAAATTCCTGAATGCCGACGGAGAATTTAAGACGGCGATATTCAATACCATGCAGACGCCTGCCCTATTCGCCTTGAAGAACAAGCTGGTCGAAGGGACGGCCAAGGAGAACATGATGAAACGACTGCGTGATAACTTCGCCGAGCATGGCAATTGCCTTCAGACAGGTTTCTTGGGTACTTCCATCCTGATGCCTACGCTTACGGAGAATGGAATGAGCGATATCGCTTACGAGCTTCTTTTCCAGCGCAAGAATCCGAGTTGGCTGTATTCGGTAGATAATGGGGCGACAACGATCTGGGAGCGTTGGAATAGCTACATGCTCGATAAAGGTATGGGGCCGCAAGGCATGAACAGCTTTAATCACTATGCCTATGGATGTGTATGCGAATGGATGTGGGAGACCATGGCTGGTATCTCTGCGGATACGTCGGAGCCAGGATTCAAGCGCATTATCATGAAGCCGATTCCCGATAAGCGTCTGGAGTTCGTAAATGCGGAGTACAATTCGGCGGCGGGGATTATCAAGAGCTCTTGGAAGTATGAGGGAGACCAGTGGATTTGGGATTTCACCATTCCCGAAGGGGCGGTCGCTCTCGTGACGCTTCCGGGCGAAAGCCAAGCTCACGAGTATCGTGCCGGATCGTATCAGATCGTTAAATAAGCAGTTTATACTTGAGGGTGTCAAATCTAATAAACCGGACTTTTGACACCCTCAAGATGTTATTGAAAACTTTCTATCCGATAAGCGATTTGTCATTTTGACAAACTGTAAACGGAACCTTCGGAGAATCGGTTTTTCCCTACCCAAGTGCGGCTCATTGCCAAATTCGCAAGAAAAAATCAGTAATCCTTTTATTGATAGTATAATACCGAAAAAACGCCTTTCATTCTAGCGAAAACAATTCATCCTAATTCATATCCATTGACTTCTTTGGGCTATCCGATAGGGTTACGACTGGGTTCTAACCGGGTTACGATGCCCATTCACGACTACTGACAACCCTATTCGTGACTGTTTATAATGCCCAACGGCAGTATAGGTGTTGCCTGACGGCACTATATGTATAGGCTTTCGCCACCTTTCGTGCATGAAAACGAGGATATTTTCATCCAAAAGAGCGTTTTATCGCCGTTCTCGCCTTCTAGTTTGGTCGATTCATGAACAGCTCCTGTCATGATTAATGGTCAATAAGAATCAAAAAGAAAGGAAGTAGATATAAAAAGAATCGTAACGTCAATATCGTAACGTATAGAATCCTCATACAAATAGAAATATTTTCATACCTTTGCCATTTATTTCATTCCTTTAAGATGCGAATAGGAAAGAATAAGGTATATGGCAAGAGGAACAACTTCATATTACGGACGTAGATATACGATAGCGACACCTATGACCCATTTATACATGCTTTGCGCTTGTATTTTTTGTTGGATCGTGGGGTATGTGGATTCGGTAGGTTATCCCGTGTATGGAGAGGTGACGGCTCCTCCTTTATGGAATGTACTTTGCCGGGTTCTTCCGGGTAAGTTGTTTACCTATTTGATCGGTTTTTTGCTGATGGCTGGTGGTGCGTTTCTGGTGCATCGGGCAAACTATGCCTTGATGCTGATTCGTGAGAGGACATTGCTTCCTTTTCTCTTCTATGCCTTATTGACAAGTACAAATCCTGATTTCTTTCCCTTGAAATCAACATCAGTCGGAGTGTTTTGTTTGATATTGGCCCTTTATCAGTTATTTACCTCTTATCATGTCCCGGAGGCCACGGATAAGGCTTATAACGCATCTTTGATTATCTGTATCGGAAGTCTGTTGTGGATACACATCTTTTGGTTCTTTCCGCTGTTTTGGTTGGGGATGTATAATTTTAGGACATTGAATATCCGGACATTTGCCGCTTCCTTGTTAGGCATCTTAACGGTTTATTGGTTTGTTTTCGGATGGTGTGTCTGGGAACGGGATTTCACGGCATTTACCATACCTTTCGCCTCCTTATTCAAGATCCGTTTCCTCGCGGTACTAGGAACGGGAATTATAGATTGGATACAGATCGTTTTAGTGGCGGGATTAACGGCCATTGCCTCATTAAACATCGTTGCACATGAGTATGAGGATAATTTACGTACCCGTCAGTTCCTTTCTTTTCTGATTGTCATGGCCATTTGGTCGTTTGGATTGTTCTTTATCTATGAGCAGTCATCCGAGGAGTTTCTAGAAATGGCCTGTGTGCCGGCGTCTATCCTGATCGCCCATTTCTTTACGGTGAACCGAGGGAAATATATCTTTTGGTTGTTCCATTTCTCGGTGGCAATGTTTATCGCATTATTAATGATACGTATATGGAATTTCTTATAGCCTACGGGTATATCGGGGTATTTATCGCCTCTTTTTTAGCGGCTACGATCTTACCGTTTAGCAGCGAGGTCGTATTGACGGGTGTATTATTGGCGGGTTCGGCTTATTGGCCTTGCATGATCGCTGCTACGCTTGGTAATTTCTTAGGTGGAATGAGCTGTTATTGGTTGGGAATGTTGGGAAAGGTAGAGTGGATCGAGAAATACCTGAAACTCGACCCGGTGAAACTGCAGAAAGTGCAGGATTGGATCAAGGGAAAAGGTTCTTGGATGGGCTTCTTTGTTTTCCTTCCCGGTATCGGCGATTTTATCGCTGTCGCCCTAGGTTTCTTGCGGGCGAATATATGGGTCGTGGCAATCTCCATGTTCTTGGGAAAAGCGATTCGCTATTGGGTTTGGATGGAGTTTGTCTATAAGGTACAGTCTATGTTATGATACCTTTCTCCGATCTTTATATTTTAGCATTAGGTATTCCCAATCTTTGCGGTTGGGGATAAGTTCGAGGAACGCAGTAGAGGTTTGTCGCATAAATACGCTTAAAGAGAAAATCAACATGGTCGTGAAGGCGATACTGGTGCTGACAGCCGATCCGATGATACCGTAAAGAGGAATCAAGATAACCCCGGTTATCCATAAGGTAACCAATCCTACACAAGAGCTTGCGGCACTATACCGTATTTTTCCGCTACCTATGAAATAATGACCGACAATACTGTTGCATCCCAGTGTGACAATACCTACCGATAAACCTATTATAATCTTCCGTACGCCTTTGAACTCGGTACTGAAAAGGTAGTCTGTGTACACCCATTCCGGAATACATAAGGTGCATCCCATTACAAGAGTCATAGCGCAGAAGGTCAATTTTAAAAGTTGCAGGGTAATACGCTTTTGCTCGATCACATCCGTGGTCTTGGCTACATTACTGTATGCTATGAAACTTACGCTACGGCTGATATGCCATACGCTTTCGGATATCTTTGTTCCGGCATCGAGCAAGCCTACGCCCCCCAACCCGCTGAAACGCTCTATGAGGAAATAATTCAAACGGGTGGTACAAGTCTCCGCTAACCCGTCCGCACCAGCCCATAAGCCATAGGCAAACATTTCCTTTACGATCTTATAGAGCGGTTTCCCCGCTGGCCGAGGTGTTTCCTTAAGAAGGTAAGGGGCAAGCATGATCAGGCTAGCCGCTAAAGCGATACCATTGGTTGCATATAGTCCCCATACATAGGATTGTACTTCTTGTAAATTCGCTCCGTAATAAAGATAGAGGAGGATGAAGAATAGCAATCCTCCCTGCAAGATAAAAGTTAGGTTAAACCCTTTTATATGATCTTTTCCCAAAAGAAACCGGGCATTGGCGGCAACAATCGAGTTTAATATCGCCAACAGATAGATATCCAGCCAATAAGCGGTAGGTAAAAGTCTCGTGAAATACATGAATACACAGGCGAGGGCAGAACCTATGAAAGTCCAGAGGTAAGCGGGAAGAAAGATCGTCCGCATAGAATAACGATTCATGAAATAAACAATCGTGCCTCCGCTGAGTATCCCGTTGAAAATTACGGCGATATTTACCGACGCAACAATCAAGCCGACCATTCCTACGCCCTTTATACCTAGCACTTTCGCGTTGATAAAGATGAGCGCAAGGTTAAGGAGGGCTATTAGATAGCGTGTCCCGATCGTTCCCAGTATCTTTTTCAACATAGGTTATAGAAGTTGTAATCCGTCCAATAGCCGTACGTACGTATCGATCGCCTCCCGTATCTCCATGCCTCGGATAAATTCATCGGCGGAATGGGAGCGTGCTGAATTACCTGGCCCTATCTTGACGGAAGGAAAACGCATGAGTGCTTGATCACTAAGCGTAGGAGAGCCGAAAGGCTCTTTGCCCATCAAGATCGCCCGTTGCACGAAAGGATGAGCCAGATCCGTACGGGTGGAGCTAAGGCGGAAACTGCGGGCCTTGATCTCACAATGAACCTTTTCTTTGATCAATTCAAACAGTCGCTCGTTCGTATAGAATTCGTTGGTACGGATGTCCACGGTGAACTCACAGGTATCCGGAACGACATTATGCTGTGTCCCCGCATGAATGATCGTGACAGTCATCTTCACCGGTCCGAGGAAATCACTTTTTTCCGGGAATTGGTAGGTGCTGAACCATTCGATCTCTTTCATGGCTAAGGTGATGGCGTTGATACCTTCGTTGCGGGCGGCATGTCCGGCTTTCCCGACGGAGGAACAATCCAGTACCATAAGCCCTTTCTCGGCAACGGCGGGTTGCATGCCCGTAGGCTCCCCAACGATGGCGAAGGTGATAGGAGGGAGTTCGGTCAACGCGCTCTCAATCCCGTTTTTCCCGGATACCTCTTCCTCGCAGGAGGCTAAGAAGATCAGGTTGTAAGGCTGTTCTTTCTGGCTTAAAATGCAGAAAGCCTCGTAGAGGGAGACTACGCTTGCGCCTGCGTCATTGCTACCGAGTCCGTATATAGTATCGTCATCGGTCTCTTCGGGGGTGAACGGGTCTTTGGTCCAACCGGAAGCGGGCTTGACGGTGTCTATATGGGAGTTGAGTAAAAGAGTCGGTTTACCGAAATCAAAATCCGGGGCGATGATCCACAGGTTGTTGCTTTTGCGGAATACCTTTTGTCCGGCCTTTTTCCATTCTGCTTGCAGGAAGTCCGCTACGGCGGTCTCCTCCCGGCTGAAAGACGGACGGGAGATCATGCCTTTTAATAAATCGATCGCTTCGTAATATCTTTCCATCTTATAATAAATTATTTACGGTGCATCTGTCTTTCTCCAGCTGGGCTTTCAATGCTTCTAAGGAATCGAATTTGATGTCTCCACGTACATATTGAACGAATGAAACACGAATGCTATCATTGTAGATATCTCCGGAGAAATCCAGAATGTTGACTTCGAGAGATATATCCGTTCCATTATTGAGTGTCGGACGGTCGCCGATATAAAGCATTCCCTTATATCGTTTGCCTTCCACTTCCACCCATACGGCATATACGCCAATGCCGGGTATGACTTTGAAAGGCTCATCTACCCGTATATTCGCCGTGGGAAATCCTAGCGTGCGTCCCACTTTATAGCCGCTGACGATATGTCCTAGCAATTGATAAGGATAAGTCAGCAAATAAGCGGCTTCCGCTACATTCCCGGCTTGTAGTAATTTCCGGATTTCGGAAGAGCTGACAGCCGTGTTTCCTTCGTCATAGGGAGATGCCTTTAGCGCCTCGATGCCACATTCGGTGCCATAAACGACATATTGCTCGAAACCATCCGTCCGATCGTGCCCGAAACGATGGTCGTATCCGATCAATAAAGTCTTTACATGCAGGCTTTTCGCTAAAATGGAGGTGATGAACTCCTTGGCTGAGAGTCGGGATAGCTCGATCGTAAAATCTAATACGATGCAATAATCTACTCCGGTAGTCTCTAATTGCTGTAACTTCTCCTCGAAAGAATTTAATAGCTTCGGTTGGTAATCCGTGTGCAATACGGCCCGGGGATGTTTCGGGAAGGTGATTACGGCCGATGGCAGGTTACGTGCTTTGGCAATCTCTTTCATCTCGTCGATTAAGAAACGGTGCCCTAGATGCACACCATCGAAAAATCCGATCGTTGCCACCAGTTCCTTTTCTTTCAGTCTGTCAAAATCTCTTACAACAATCATTGCGCCTTATTCGTTTCAATTCCAATCGAAAGACAAATGTACGGGATAATTTTTAATAATCGTGTTCTTATCTAAGGATACTAAGACAGCTGTACTAAAATTTGTCTCCTTGTTGGATGCGTGTTTGTAGTCCTGTCGGATCTTTTCGAATAGGGTATCTATGTTAAAGCTCCTATTTCTTGATGTAAGTGAAAGAGGAATAGGAGCTTTTTATTTAATTAAAAGTTTATCAGTGGAAATCTTTTAATGTTTTCTGTAATTCCTTTCGGGCGAAAAAGATGCGGCTTTTTATTGTGCCTAGCGGTAGATTTAGCTTTTCTGCTATCTCATGATATTTATAACCACTCACGAACATTGAGAAAGGAGCCTTCAAATCAGTGTTCAAGTTATTGATCGCTTCTGTTATATCATTAATTTGACAAGTTCCTTCCGGAGAGTCAAAACCGGAGTTGCTCAATACGTCTAAATTGTATAAGTCTGCATCCCGGTTGATCAGGGTTTGTTCACGTACCACTTTGTGGTAGTTGTTGATGAATATATTTCTCATTACTGTAAGGACCCAGCCTTTGAAGTTTACATTATCCACAAACTTTTCCTGATTGCTAAGAACTTTTAAAGTCGTGTCTTGTGTCAAATCGAAAGCATCTTCCCGATTCGCTGTAAGCATGAGCGCGAAATTCATCATGTTCTCCTGCATGCTTAATAATTTCTTTTGAAATGTTAATGCGTTCATAGGTTACAAATTGAATAAAAACTTATTATTTATATCACTTATCGTCCTTTAACTATTAAAAGACTTGGCAAATGTATATATTTAGTACAATAACATGTGATTCTTTAATAATTATTGATATTTAAAATTGTAAGTTAATATTTTTACAGCGAAAATGAATGAAAATAAATAAGATTTTCAAGTTGTTCAAGTTCTATTATTCGAAATATTCAAGTATTTGCTTATAATTTTCAACATGACAATATGTGTCTGAATATTGATGTCTGGTAACTTTGAAGTATTGAATAGTAATATCTGAAATTGCTTTGTTCACCATTATTGGGTAATAAATGATTATTATTATAGATACAATATTATGTTTTATGAAAAATGTTTATTTTTGCGCATATTTGAAAAAACTATGAGTTGTGTAAAAAAACTATTTGTTCTTATCTTGGTTTCGTTAGGAATTTGTACTGATCTTATGTCGCAATCTCCAAAAAACGAAGATTATATACTTATTATAAACTCTTACTCTGAAAATTCTCCCTGGAGCTATAATTGTACCGTACCTATTTACGAGACGTTACTTAAAGAGTATGAGGAACTAACAGCTTATACGGAGCACATGAATATGTTGTTAATACAGAACGAGGAAGATCTATCTCTGTTTAAGGAGGATTTTTTCGCAAGGTATAAGTCGCCTCCTCGCTTGATCTTGTTATTGGGAAATCCGGCGTTTGCCTTATTACTTGATAAGTTGGAAGAAGCTTGGGGACAGAAGATCCCGATCTTATTATATACACATAAATTATATATAGGTTTGCGGGAGACTTATTTGCAGGAAAGGATTATCACGCAGGATGAAAAAACTCCGATACAAGATGTTATTCGTTCGCATCCCCAAGTGACAGTTCTTTTTATTCCAGATTATATAAAAGAGACCGTTAACTTGATGCATAGCTTGATACCGGATATGCAGAGGTTGTTGTTTCTGTCGGATAAGACCTTTTTGGGTTTACAGAATCAAGATATAGTAGAGAGTCTTGTGCGAACCGAGTACCCAGATATACAGCTTACGGTGTTAACGGCAGGAGATACTTCGGTAAGTAGTTTGATAGATTCCTTGAGGAACGTAGATGCTAGGACTGGGGTATTATTGTCTTCATGGACGTTTAAAAGCCGACAGGGGAAATATGTGGTTCAAAGCTCAGACCTCTATCAGACAATAAGTTCATATACCTCATCTCCCATATTCACCTTGAATGATATGGCGATTGATAAGAACGGATTGCTGGGAGGATATTTTTACGTCGCATCCAGTATACATGACATTGTCATAAAGACCGTGAGGTCCGTGCTGAAGGGAACATCTGGTGGATCTATAGTCTCTCCTGACTATGCTAGGCCTGTATTTGATTATCAAGTACTGGAGAAGAAAGGAATCTCTCCTTACAATTGTCCTCCTGATACGTTCTTTTATCTGAGGCCTTCTACATTCTGGGAACAGTATCGCTTGCATATCTCTATGGGTATTTTGTTATTGTTCTTTATTATCTTCTTCCTTCTTTGGAGAATAGAGACTTTGGGCCGCCAGAGAAACTTGCAACGACGTGAGTTGGAGCTGATGAGAAACTACCGTGCGTTGAACTGCAAATTATCTCTGGCATTGGATATCGCCAATATTATTCCATGGAGGTGGGATTTGCGAGCGCATCTCATATTCTGTGATGTTCAGCATTCTAATTCGGATCGGTCCATATCGAAAAAATCGCTTGAGATATCGGAAGAGAAATATTTCAGTAAGATCCGTAAATCTGATAGAGATCGGATGAAGGATGTATGTGAGGCATTGATTAGAGGGGACGTCAACAAGATAAAAGAAGAATTCCTTATCTATAGATCGGGAAGGAATACTCCTCGTTTTGATTGGATAGAGGTGCAGGCAATCGTAGAGAAGAGAGACGAGGAGGGGCATCCGGTCGTATTGACCGGCTCCTCGCTTAGAATCACCGAGCGGAAAAGAATAGAGGAAGAATTATTAAAGGCTAGAGATAAGGCGGAGGAATCCAATCGGCTGAAATCTACTTTTCTAGCAAATATGAGCCATGAGATCAGGACTCCATTAAATGCCATTGTCGGTTTCTCGCAGATATTGGCGATTACGGACGATGAGGAGGAAAAGAAGCAATTTGTTTCTATCATTGAGAGTAATAATATGCTGTTGTTGCAATTGATCGGTGATATACTTGATTTGTCGAAAATAGAGGCCGGAACTTTGGAGTTTGTCCGTAATGAGGTAGATTTGAATGTCTTGATGAAAGAACTGGAAAGTTCTATGCGTCTGAGGAGAACAGATGCCGTAGAATTGCGTTTTATGGACTGTATGCCAAGTTGCTGTCTTTATGTGGATAAGAATAGGTTATCTCAGGTTTTGATCAACTTGTTGACAAATGCGGTGAAATTCACCAAAGAGGGCTACATTCATTTTGGGTATAGATTGGTAGATGAGGATGTACTCGAATTTTATGTAGCTGATACGGGGTGTGGAATCCCGAAGGAACAATTGCGAAATGTATTTGAACGTTTCATCAAGTTAAACAATTTCGTGTCGGGAACAGGCTTGGGATTGTCTATCTGTCAGGTAATTGTAGAGCGTATGGGTGGACGAATATGGGTTGAGTCTGATGAGGGTAAGGGGGCTACTTTTTTCTTTACCATCAAGTATTTCCCTATCGAAAAGGTATTATAAGGCGAAAATTTAAGAGGTGACTAGCTTTTTCGACTATCTGGGCGTGAAGGATGGGTTATCCTCTAATGAGATTACCTGTAATTCCAACAGATAATCCTGCGAAAGAGAGGTACGAAAACGTCTTTTCCTGATACTCCGCTTGTCGTTGCGACCTTTGATTACTTGCAGGGCCAGTTCCCGAATAGCCGACAGGTCTTGGGCGGCATACTTCTTTCTTACTCCCTTCTTACGAACTGCTTGATAAGTTGGGTGAATAGTTCTAAGAGAAGAGCTATTTACAAATTGACAAAATGTATTTTAAAGGCTCGGAGAATCAAGTTTTCCGGGCCAATATACAGTTGATTGCCAAATATGAGAAAATAAATCAGTAATCATTTGAATGTCAGTTGTATGCTGTTTTTAACCCATTTATTCTAGCAAAGAAATTCACTTGTATTCATTCTAATTCATAGCTGCATAAGTTAGGAATGGCTTTTTATCCGGTTCCGATGCCAATTACTATAGGTTCTGACGTCAATTACAACTGTATGTATCATCCAATACTACTGTATGTGATGGCAAACACTACTATTTTCGTTGGCATTCGACACTAGTCTTGTGATAAAATGAGACCTTTTTTGCCGAAAAATGGGGATAATGCTCTCTTTTAACCTTATGGTTTCCTCCTTTTTCCTTTATTAGAAGAAGGGGGGTGTTAGTAAAATGAGGTTATATTGGACAAATAGTTAGGTTTATAAAGCATTTGCTTACTTGGCAAATTTCAATATAGCACTGAATAAAATCCTATTTACTAAAAGAATACCTTACTATCATAAATCATTTTGGAATGTAATGATGTTTGCCTATATTTGAAAACTTATTTGTAACTTTATATTTGGTTCTGGTGAGACCACGTTAGTTTGTACGGATGATATGAATGATAAGATATAGATAATCAAGGAATAACTAAATGACAGAAGTTCCAACAGTATTGGAAAGTTAAAGAGATGATAAACTATTGGATTGTTGTTTAGATATTTATAATATAAACAAAACGTAGTCTCACCAGAACTCATGTATATGAACTACAAATATACACAAGGGGGATAAGAGCCATATAGTGGATATATATAATATGAAAGTGGATAAACATTTGCTTATAGATCTGAAGAATGGGGATGAAAAGGCTTTTGAGGCCCTATTCTGGAAGTATAATGAGCATGTATATCATTTTATTTACTCATTACTATATGAAAAATCTATGGCAGAGGACTTGACTCAAAACGTTTTTCTTAAGATTTGGGAGAAACATGAGACGATAGATGCGGAGCAAAACTTTGACGCCTATCTATTCACCATCGCCCGTAACTTAGTTTATAAAGAGACAGAGAATCGGCTACTCTCCGAGAAACTGACGGAAAGCCTACAACGACAGCTATCAGGTGTTGATTCGCTTATGGAAGAGCGAATTGATGCGGAGTCTTTACGGGAATATATTAATAGCTTGATAGAAGAATTACCGCCATCACGTCGGGAGATATTTCGTTTGAGCCGTCATGAACATTTATCATATAGAGAAATAGCGAAACGCCTCTCTATCTCCGAAAAGACTGTGGAGACACAGGTAAACAGGGCTTTACGTTTTTTGCGGGATCGGCTGTCTTCTGATGGCTTTCTTTGCCTTGTATCCCTCTTTATTGTTCTTATGTCTTTATAACCATGCATGAGGAAAAGAATATCGACTGTTACTGCCGAAGACTGGGGATTGATACGATATTAATTTGTGTTAAATAACTGTTCTCTCGATTTTTCAGTGTAAGGGTAAAGTTCTTTTCCGGGATATACTTATTACACGATGGGAAAAACATATACACATATTGAATTATTGGATCGCTTTATGAGTGGTAAGACTTCACCGGAAGAAGAGCAAATTCTCTTGGAGTGGTTTAGTGATCCCTATCATAAAGAAAAGATCATGGCTTTTTATAAGTCTAGGTGGGAAGAATCTTCTGGGAAAAAGCTTCCTCCTGGAATACAAGGACAGATGTTCCGTGAGATTAAAAAGCGGATGAGACAAGAGAGGAAAATGCTGAAGATAAAGAAGAAGCCGTATACTTTATGGAGTTGGCTCTCTTATGCGGCGGTGGCGTTCGTATGTATAAGTCTTGGAGTGGGTTCACATTGGTATTATATGAGGCAGGTTCCATTATCCGATCCATTGGATTATGTGGTGTCGGCAGATAATGGGCAACGTGCTAGCGTGGTTCTGCCTGATGGGACGAAAGTTTGGTTAAACTCACATACTAAATTGTATTATAAGAGTGATTATGGGGTTAAAGAAAGATCCGTTTCTTTATCTGGTGAGGCCTATTTTGAAGTTTCGAAAGATACATTACATCGTTTCTTGGTAAATGCAGGGGACATGGAAATCGAGGCATTAGGCACAGCTTTTAACGTGAAGGCGTATGAGGAAGATGATGAAATGGTTACGACCTTGTTTGAGGGTAGTGTACGAACAGCAGTTGGAAAAGAATCTGTGATTTTGTCTCCAGATGAGAGTGCGGTCTTTAATAAGTCTAATCATATATTATCTGTTAATCGCCCGAGAAATGTTTCTTATGCTCGTCTTTGGCGTACGAATGAACTGGCCTTTTCCGGAGAGTCGTTGGAGGAAATCGCGGTTTTGTTGAATCGAATGTATAATGTTGAAGTTCGTTTTTTGTCCAATAAGATTAAAAGCTATAGTTTCTCGGGGGTGATCCGAAATAATAGCTTAGATAATGTATTTGAAATCATAAGCCTTACGGCTCCAATTACTTACGAATCGGTAGGCGATACTATTTATTTGAATGAAAAATAAAATATTGAATGTTAACCTAAATAAAGAGAAAGCCTATGGAATGAATTAGATGATCGTAATAAAAAGAAGAAAGGCAAGAGCTTTTTTCCTCTTAAACAAAATCACTTATATATACTATCTTCAAAGAAATAACTAGTCGGTTATTGATAAGGTAGAATACGTAAATGATTTGTTTGTAAAGTTACCTGTTTAAAATCTTATGTATTATCAAAAAACTTTTAAAAATGAGTAATTTCAAACACTCTTTTTTCCGGACACTTTTGTATGCTCAATTATTGTCGGGCTTTTCCGGAGTTGCGATTGCCGCCCAGATATCGTTATCGGTAAAGGATAGACCGATGAGGGAGGTTATTAAGGAATTAGAGGAAACAACTGAGTATCGTTTTTTCTATAATGATGGAATCAAAGGTCTGAATTCTCCAGTCTCTGTTAACGTGGAGGATGCGGATATTAACGCTGTAATGGATGTGATAGCAAAACAAGCGAATGTGGCTTATGTGTTAAAATCGGGGCATCAAATAGTCTTATCCTCGGTGAAATCTGTTCAACAGCAAGGAAATAAGAAAGTTACTGGTACTATTACAGACCCGAAAGGAGAACCGATTATTGGGGCGAATGTGGTTGTAAAAGGATCTACAAATGGTACTATCACGGATATAGATGGCCATTTCTCTATTGAGGTGACTCCGAATGCGATACTTCAAGTTTCTTATATCGGTTATGTAGCTCAAGATGTTCCGGTAGGCAATAAAAATAATTTGGTTATATCTATTCATGAGGACACGCAGAAGCTGGATGAGGTAGTCGTAGTGGGTTATGGTTCCCAGAAAAAAGTAAATCTGACCGGTGCGGTAGAACAAGTGACGAGTGATGTATTCGAGGGACGTCCTACCGCTAACGCCACCCAAATGCTTGAGGGTGTTGTTCCGAACTTAAATATTTCCTTGTCTGATGGTAAACCGGGACGTACGGCTGATTTTAACGTACGTGGTGCCGGTTCTATCAATGGGGGGAGTGCTTTGGTATTGATTGATGGTGTGGAAGGAGACCCTTCTATGTTGAATCCGAATGACATTGAGAGTATCTCCGTATTGAAGGATGCGGCAGCTTCTGCTATTTATGGCGCACGTGCTCCGTTTGGTGTGGTTTTGATCACGACGAAAAACGCTACGGAAGGTAAACCGAAGGTGACATGGTCTTCCAGCTATTCATTACAATCACCACAGAATGTGCCGGATGTGGTTTCCGATGGTTATATTTGGGCAAAACATTTTTATGACGCTTATTTCAATTACAATCAAGCGAATCCTTCCGGAATCAACAAGACACAGCAATTTTCCGTGGCTTGGTTAGACGAGTATAAGCGCCGTCACGAGACGGGAGATTTCGGAACGGTGATCTCCGATGGCTCTATCGGTACAAAAGGTCGTTATGTGTATTATCCGGAAGGAACTGACTATTATGACCTGATGTATAAGAAGAGTGTCTTTGCGCAGAATCAAAATCTTTCCATCTCGGGTTCCGACGGGAAGTTTGATTATTATTTGTCAGGACGTTTCTATAGTTACGATGGACTTTTCGATAGCGATGAGCAAACGGATAAGTTTAAGACCTATAATATGCGCTTCAAGGGAGGTTATCAGTTGACTCCTTGGTTGAAGATCAGCAATAACTTTGAGTTTTCCCATAATAAATACTACAATCCGATTACCTATTCGGAAGGTTCTGGTGTGGTATGGAGAAATATCGCGGACGAGGGACACCCGTCGTCGCCGCTGTTCAACCCTGATGGTACGATGACTTATTCCGCCGTCTATACCGTAGGCGATTTGCTTTATGGACGTAGCGGTATTACGACGAAGAATTCCAACTTGAAGAATACCACGACATTCAATGCTAAATTCTTGGATGACCGTTTACGAGTGAATGGTGATTTCACGTATCAGCAGAAGACGCAAGAGAAGACCAAGAAACAAGTACGTTCACCGTATGCACGGTCGGTTGATGCGGATGGGGAAAGCCAGATCGAACATATTACGGGTACCTATTCCAATTTGGCGGAGACAACTGATCATACGAACTATCTAGCAACGAACGTTTTCGCTGAGTTTGAGGAAACTTTTGCCGAGAAACATTATTTCAAGGCCATGGCTGGATGGAATTACGAAAAATCTACTTTCAAACGCATCTATACTTATAATGATGACTTGTTGACGGATGACGTGGACAACATGAATTTGGTGATGGGTACTGATAACCGGAGTATTACCTCACAATGGAAGGCTTATCAGTTTGGCGGTGCTTTCTTCCGTTTGAATTATGCCTTTGATGATCGTTATCTGTTGGAGGTAAACGGACGTTATGATGGTTCCTCTCGCTTCCCGAGTAATGAGCGTTGGGCTTTTTTCCCTTCGGCTTCCGTGGGCTGGCGTATCTCGCAAGAGCCTTGGTGGAATGTTAAGTCCGAACATATCTCTAACGCTAAGATCCGATTTTCTTGGGGTTCTTTGGGTAACGCTGCCGGGTTGAGTAATTATCAATATATCCAAACATTGGGTATCAGCAAGTCTGATTATATCCTTGACGGTTTGCGGCAGAATTATATGTCATCTCCGGCGGCTCTTCCCGGCAACTTGACATGGGAAACCGCTACGACGTATGATATAGGAGCAGATTTAGGATTCTTTGATAATCGTTTGACCGTAAGTGGAGACTATTATATCCGTAAAACAACTGATATGATCGTGAATGGTCCGACCGTGCCGGATGTGTTCGGTGCTTCTTCGCCGAAAGGTAATTATGCGGATATGTCTACTTATGGCTATGAGTTGTCTTTGGAATGGAGAGATGGATTTGATTTAGCTGGTAAGCGATTTAATTATAGCATCAAGGGTACATTGGCGGATTACTATTCTGTGATCGATAGGTTTAATAATGCGAATATGGCATTGAGCGAGTACGCCAATCAATCACTCGACAAAAATTATTACGAGGGAATGCGTATCGGTGAGATCTGGGGATTCGTATCCAATGGTTTGTGGCAGGACCAAGCCAGTATCGATGCGGCTGAGGCTGCTGCGAAAGCTGCGGGACAATCCTATTATAATCCTCTCATGCAAACATCGAAAACCTATAAGTTGTATCCGGGTGATATTAAGTTTGAGGATTTAAATGGCAACGGCTATATTGACCGTGGACAGAATACGGTAGATGATCCGGGCGACCGTAAGATCATCGGTAACGAGGAACCTCGTTATATTTATAGCTTTACGCTTTCTGCCGATTGGAACAATATCTGGGTGAGTGCTTTCTTCCAAGGAGTGGGTAAGCAGGATTGGTATCCGTCTAATGAAGCCTCTACGTTCTGGGGGCAATACAATCGCCCATATAACCAGATGCCTTCTTGGCATGTGGGAAACTATTGGACTCCTGAGAACCCGGATGCATTCTTGCCTCGTTACGCTGGTTACTATGCGCCTTTCTATGGAGGTCATAAGAACGCTAACACGCGCTATTTGATGAATGCGGCCTATCTACGCTTGAAGAACATACAGGTTGGCTATAATTTACCATCGGAATGGATTAAAAAACTGCATTTGACAAATGTGGGAATTTACCTTTCCGGGGAAAATCTCTTTACATGGTCTCCGCTTTACAAATATTCCAAGGATGTCAATGTCTCGAATATCGGTGAATCGGATAAGGACTTGACTTCCAGCAACAGTGGTGATGGATATAATTACCCGATGATGAAGTCGTTCAGCATCGGCCTGAATGTTACATTTTAAAGAATAGGAGATTATACGAAATGAAAAAGAATATAATATTAAGCGGTCTGGTGGCACTCTTGGCTATATTTTCGGGATGTGAGATGAATGAGGAACCTAAGTCGGAGGCCTCTGTGGATATGGTGTTTAGCTCCGAGAATGGTTTGAAGACGTATGCATATTCGTTTTACAATGTCTTACCTTCCCGGGGAAGTGCTTTCCGGCGTGACGCTACGGCAGATTATGGAGTGAAGAATTCCTTAGGCGGTATGGAGGTTGGCGCTTATACCACGAATAGCGCGACGAGCTGGTCGTGGTCGGCTCTTCGTAATATAAATTTCTTTTTGGAGAATAACGTGAATGAGTCACTAAGCACAACTATCCGTGACAATTACAATGGTATCGCACGCTTGTTCCGTGCTCGCTTCTATTTTGATAAATTGGTACAATATGGCGAGGTACCTTGGATTGATAAGGTATTTAACGAGGCTGAAGACCCGGATCTTTATAACCCGCGTGATACACGTGATGTGATTATCGGGCATATCTTGGAGGATTTGGATTATGCGTATACGAATATATTGGAAGAGGATGTCACGCATAATTCAACGATCGTAAATAAATGGACAGCTGCCGCTTTCAAATCTCGTGTTTGCTTGTTTGAGGCTGCTTGGCGTAAATACCATGCCGCAGACCAATTGGATGTCGCTCGTACGGGATGTACGGAATATTCGGCCAAAGATTTATATAGACTAGCGGCTGAGGCGGCTAAGGAAGTTATGGATAACGGACCGTACAAACTTTATACTTCGGGTGTTTATAGCGAGGGCCGTGGAGCGTATCGCGAACTTTTCATTGCCGATAAGGCCGTTACCACGGAGGTAATGATGGCTATCGAGACAGACAAAGTCTTAGGATTGGGTGAGCAAAATTGGTGGTATAATTCTTCTACTTACGGACCACACTTGTGTATGAGCCGCAAATTTATGCTGTCGTACCTGAATATGGATGGTACACCTTATGCCGAGAAAAAAGTGGATGGGAGCTATAAGAATTTCGTGGAGGAGACAACCGGACGTGATACTCGCTTGAACCAAACGATTCGGGGAGCGGATTATACCCGTAAGAATGCTTCTGGTGTTTATGAGCCGACCGCGGCTAATTTTACGGGACATACATTGACGGGATATCAGTTTACGAAGTTTGCCATGGATGACGTGGCTTACGATGATGCGGCTACGAATGATAATGACATTCCTATCATGCGCTATGCTGAGGTTTTGTTGAACTACGCTGAGGCTAAGGCTGAATTGGGTGAACTGACTGATGCGGATTGGGCGGCTACGATCGGTGCGCTTCGTTCTCGTGCGGGGATTACGGGAGGTACGCCACAGACTGGTACATTGACAACCCGTCCGTCATCCGCGGAACCTTATATCGCTTCTTATTACCCGACGATCTCTGATCCTTCCTTGTTGGAGATCCGTCGCGAACGTGGTATTGAACTTTGTCTGGAAGGCTTGCGCTTAAATGATTTGAAACGTTGGAATTGTTGCGATCTTTGGGTGAACGATCCTTGGGAAGGTATCTTTATCCCGTCACTTAACCAACCGCTGGATGTGAATGGCGATGGTAATTATGACGCCTATTTCTATGATACGGACAAAATCGCTGATGAGAAATATGCTGCGATTGGTGTCTATGTAGGTACAAATAAGAGTAATGTGCTTAACGTGAAGCCGGTTCAAGGTGGTTATTTGATGGAGTATAATTATGCTGGACGGAGCTGGCCGACTCGTCAGTACTTGTATCCGATACCGGAGGTTGTAATCCAGTTCAATACAAATCTAAGCCAGAATCCGGGTTGGTAATCAAGGAGGTTTATCATGCGAAATTTAATGATAGTGTTTATCTCTTTATTTGCTTTCTGCATAGGGATATCTGGACAACAGAAATGTCAGTTGAACGTGGGTAGTTTTAACCTGCGGTATGATAATGACGGAGATAAGGATGATTCTTGGACGCATCGGAAGGATATGGCCGTGTCGTTGGTACATTTTCATGACTTTGATGTCTTTGGAATTCAAGAAGGATTGATTCACCAAGTAAAGGATTTGGTGAAAGATGGTGTGTATACGTTTGTCGGTGTAGGCCGGGATGATGGAAAAGAGGCTGGAGAACATGCTGCGGTCTTATTTAAGAAAGATCGGTTTAAATTATTGGACTCGGGAAATTACTGGCTGTCGGAGACACAGGATAAGCCTTCTTTTGGCTGGGATGCGCAATGCCGGAGGGTTTGTTCTTGGGCGAAGTTGAAGGATAAGGTTTCGGGAAAGGAATTTTATTTCTTCAGCGTTCATTTTGACCATATCGGTAAGGTGGCCCGTCATGAGTCTGCTTTGATAATGTTGGCTAATATTAAAAAGATAGCGGGGGATTCCCCTGCTATCTGTGTAGGTGATTTTAATGGTACGCCGGATTCTGAGCCTATACAAATACTGAAATCCGATGGTTTACTGTTGGACTCACGGGAAATCTCAAAAACACCGCCCTATGGGACGGTAGGAACGACAAATCAATTTAATTCGAATGCTCCGATGAAGAATCGAATTGACTACATTTTCGTTACCAAGAATATTCACGTGAATAAATATGGTACGTTGAATGAGTTCCAATACGGTCATTTTCCTTCAGACCATTTCCCGATTATGATTGAGGCTGAATTTTAAGTTTACGGATTAGAATGTTTTATATAATTGTAAAGATATGAAGAAGCTAATTTATTCTTTCTTATTTGTCCTTTGCTCCGTGTTTGTGTTGCAGGCGGAGTCTATGGTGGTCGCTACTTATAATTTGCGTAACGCAAATGCGGGTGACTCGACAAATGGTAATGGTTGGGGGCAACGTTATCCGTACATCGCTCAGTTGATACAGTTTCACGGTTTTGATATTTTCGGAACTCAAGAAGGTAAGTATCATCAATTGCAAGATCTTAAGAATGCGATGCCCGGTTATGATTATATCGGGGTAGGACGTGATGATGGTAAGCAAGCCGGGGAATACTCCGCCATATTCTATCGTAAGGAGAAGTTTGAGGTGCTGGATCATGGGGATTTTTGGTTGTCTACGATAACCGATCGCCCCAATAAGGGATGGGATGCCGTTCTTCCCCGTATTTGCACATGGGGTAAATTTCGGGATAGGCAAACTGGTTTTACTTTCTTGTTTTTTAACTTACATATGGATCATGTAGGGGTACAAGCCCGTGCGGAAAGTGCTAAACTTATCCTTAAGAAAGTGAAGGAATTTCCAGAGAAGTTACCGGCTATCTTGACAGGAGACTTTAATGTGGATCAACACAATGAATCTTATCTATTGTTGGATAATTCCGGTATTATGCGGGATTCTTATCAGATAGCGGATTTCCGATATGTACCCAACGGCACATTTAATGGTTTCCATGCGGACCGCAAAACGGATAGTCGTATCGATCATTTATTCCTTACGAAAGAGTTTGATGTAAAAAAGTATGGTGTCTTGACGGATACATACCGTTCGAGAGCGAAAGAAAGTGCGGAGAAAGAGCAGAGCGCTAATTTCCCCAAAGAAGTTTCCAGGCAGAAATATGTTGCCCGTACACCATCTGATCATTTTCCTGTAATGATTGTGGTAGAAGTGAAATGATAGTATAAGCAAGCATCGCATAATCTGATCTTTTCATATCTGTGAAGAGATCTTTCCACCTATGTGATACGATCTTTTCATACTTGTGAAAAGATCGTATCACATAGGTGGAAAGATTATATCATATAAATAGACAAACTACTGCCCATAATACTTTTATCCAAAAGGAAGGCTCAATTGTATAGGGGGCGCATATGTGTCCTATTTGATGTGGCTGTATTTTTATGCGTTTATGAGCCTTCGTTTGTATATTTTATTGTTCAAGTCTCCGAGGAACTATGTTCTTATTCCCAAATTACTTTTCCCTGTTTTTGTCAAGGCATACCCCAAATACGTAATATTTGCCTCTTTCTAATGATTTTTCAAGATATGAAACAGCTACAAAAGGAGAATGTAAATATGTAAATATATTTAATTAGTGTTGTTGAAAATAAATTAAATATTAACTTTTTGTTAAAGGTGATGACACTATAATAAGTCAGATATATTCCAAAAAGGATGGAAAAGCTTTCAATGTAAATACAGAGTGAGAAGATTTGTTCCATATAAGGGAAGCAGACTGTGGTTTTATTGATATTGATTATCAATGGTTTAGTTGGTAATGACAAGAAAAGGGAAATCTTATTTTTTATTTATAATATTTCCTGACGAAGCCAAGCCGTTTATGAGTGGCGCATGACATAGAGGAGATGATTTACGTTTTTATAAAATTAGCTCTGTCTATATATATGTTACGTATTATTACTATAACTTGCGTTTTTAAAATAAATATTAGTATATTTGCTGAAAATATTTTAGAGTTTTAACGAGAGGGCATTGATTCGATTGGTGTTTTTACTATAGTTCCTCGGAGACTTAGATGTATTTTGTCGCTTGTAAATAAAAATTGTAATTATGTTATAAAATTTAATGTCTATGATGAAAAAGTTAACTTTTACCTTACTGTGCCTTATTATCAGTATGTGTACAGTGGTTGCGCAGAATGTGAAGGTGACGGGAACTGTCACTAGCGCAGATGATGGGCAGCCGGTTATTGGTGCATCAATCATTGTCAAGGGGACAACGATTGGTACGGTAACAGATTTTGATGGTAAGTTCTCTCTGGATGTGCCGCAGGAAGGGAAAATATTGCAAATCTCGTATGTCGGCATGAATACGCAGGAGGTGGCTGTAAAGCCGGTCGTCAAAGTTCTCTTGCAGTCGGATACCCAGAAACTGGAAGAAGTGGTAGTTACAGCGATGGGCATCACTCGATCTGAAAAGACCTTAGGTTATTCTGCTACGACGGTAAAGGCTGATGATATCATCAGTTCGCGTACGACAAATGTGGCTGATGCCCTTTCCGGTAAAGTAGCCGGTTTGTCTGTTAGTTCAACCTCTGCTGATCCGGGTTCGGTTAGTAATGTTGTGATTCGTGGTTTTAGTTCTATCAACGGTAGTAATCAGCCGCTTTATGTTGTGGATGGTGTGCCTTTGCAGAATAATATGGTTTCCGGCAGTGGTAAGAACGTATCGACTGGAGGTATCTCGAGTGTAGCTTCAGAAGATATCGCTTCGATGACCGTATTAAAAGGTGCGGCCGCGACTGCTCTATATGGTAGCCGTGCCGCTAATGGCGTGATCGTAATAACAACGAAGTCTGGAAAGAAGGGTGACGGACGTAATTTCTCGATCAGTTATAGTGGCAACGTGCAGTCACGTGTGGTTTCTTACTTGCCGGAATTGCAGAACTCATTCGGACAAGGATGGAACGGCGCGCAGACTTTTATTGAGAATGGTTCTTGGGGCCCCCGTTTGGATGGTTCGATGCAGGTATATGGTCCGATCTGGAATAACCAACAATTAATTCATGAGTACAGCGCTAAGAAAAACAACTTGAAAGATTTCTTCGATCCGGGTTGGTCTCAGAATCATACGATCTCTTTGAGTGGCGTCTCTAACGATAGCAAGATGGATTATTACCTGTCTTATTCTTATACGAATGATGATGGTATCATGCCGGACGACTATGATACGTACGAACGTAATACGGTGGCCTTCCGTGGCGGTTACCAAGCGACAGACTGGTTGAAGGTGTCATCGTCTGTCAACTTCGCACGCAGCCAGACGGATGCCGTGGGTAGTTTCCAAGGTACATCCGTGATTGATGGTGTACTAGAGTTGCCGCGTGATATCTCTATTGTGGACATGAAAGATACTAGTTCTCCGTTCAATACTCCGGAGGCTTACTTTACCCCTTACGGTATCACTAATCCGTATTGGGCGTTGGAAAATAACTATAACCATACGGCATCGAAACAGATCTATGGTAAAGTGCAGTTGGACGTGAATCCAATTAAGGAATTGAAGCTTTCTTATCGTATGGGTTTCGACTATACGGATTACGATCGTAAGGTAGGTTCTCCGCAAATTAACTTGGATGACGCCTTGATCGACGAGGATTATGGATACGCTCCTTCCAATATGAACCAGAGTGGTTATGTTTATGCGAGCTATGGTCGTTATTACGAGTTGAACCATGACTTCTTAGCCAACTATGCTAAACGTTTCTTGGATAATAAGTTGGACGTTAACGTAAATGTCGGTGTGAACATGAATGAGCGCGGTAATACGCGTATGACCGGTCAGACCGATGATTTATCTTTCTATACCGGCTTTTGGGATTTGAGCAACGGTTCAACAAAGACAACTTTGGAGGAATCCCAACAGAAACGCCGTTTGGTTGGTCTTTTCGGTGATGTGACTTTTGGATGGGACGATATGATTTACTTGAACTTGACGGCCCGTAACGATTGGTCGTCTACGTTGCCGATCGACAACAATAGCTTCTTCTATCCAGGTGCTACATTAAGCTGGATCTTTACCCGATTGATCCCTGAAAATGAAATTCTTACCTTTGGTAAAGCCCGTTTGGCTTACGGTAAGACCGGTAATGACGCTTCTCCTTATCGTACCGGACTTACTTATGTGCAAGGTACGGCGCATGGTTATTATGGCAGTGATGTATCTAAGTTCCCAATGAACGGGGTGAATGCTTTTATGGCTTCCAATACGAAGGGGAGCAACACGCTGCGTCCGGAAATGACTTCCGAGTTTGAGGTAGGTATGAATTTACAATTCTTTAATGGACGTTTCGGTATCGATGCCGCTTATTACGATCGTAAGACGAAAGACCAGATTTTTACTCTTCCGACCGATCCTTCAACAGGTTTCAGCTATATGGTGACTAATTTTGGTGAAGTCAGCAACAAGGGTGTCGAGTTGGTTATCAATACGATTCCGGTACAGACCAAGAATTTTCGTTGGGACTTGAGTTTCAATTTCTCGAAAAACAACAATAAGGTGCTTTCATTACCTGAGAGCTTGGAAGGTGGAAAAGTTTCTATTTATAATTTCTCCGCCGGTAATGATGCGATTTATATGTATGCGGAAGAAGGTAAGCCGATGGGACAGTTCTATACTTATTTACCAAAGAAAACAGCCGATGGAAAGCCAATTGTAGATGCGAATGGTTATCCTGTTTTAGGTACGTCGGTTGAAGATACCGGAAAGAACATGAATTATGATTGGACTGGTGGTATCAATACGGCTCTTACTTACAAGGATTTCACGTTGAGCGCGGCTTTGGATATCCGTAGTGGTGGTTATATGTTCTCACGTACAAAGAACTTGATGCAGTTTACCGGTAACGGTGTGGTTACGACTTACAACGATCGCCGTCCGTTCATTATCCCGAATTCGGTTGTTGATAATGGTGATGGTAATTATTCTGAAAACACGACTCCTATCTATCTGGGTAATGGCAGTTATCAGACCTATTTCAATGATTATGGATATGGTGATGGCGGAGAGGCCTATTTGATGGATCGTTCATTCGTCAAATTGCGTAACATTAGTTTGACTTGGAATGTCCCGAAGCGGTGGGTACGTAAGATGTCATTGAGTAATTTGGCTATCACGGCGTTCTGTAACAATGTGTTTACTTGGACCGCATCAGACAACCGTTATGTTGATCCGGAATCAACTACCGTATCACAGTCTTCTTATGGTGATTTGGCTACGCAATTTGGTGAGCTTTATACCAACCCGTCTTGCCGCGTATTCGGATGTAACCTGAGTGTTAAATTCTAAAAACAAGGAGAAAATAAGATATGAAAAAGATATTATTAGCATCAGCACTACTTTTAGGTGTGAGCTTTACTTCTTGCAACAGCTATTTGGATATCAATACTGATCCAAATTCGCCTGCAGAAGAAAACATCGAGACATTTATGTTGATGCCTGCCATCGAGATGAATACGGCTTCCAGTTACGGTAACTTTCTGCGTATCGCCGGCGGTTTCCATGCCCAGCAGTATGCTCATCTGTTCGGTACGAGCAACTATTTGGATTATTCGAAGTTCAATATGTCGGCAACCCGCAGTAGCGGTACCTATACGCAGTTTAACCAAAAAGGTTTACAGAACTTGAAAACATTGTTGGCTAAAGCCACAGAAGATGAAGACTGGGGTACTTACTTGGCCGGTACGGTTTTGCGTGCGTTCATTTACGAAGCTTTGGTGGACTGCTATGGTGAAGTGCCCTATACGGAAGCGTTGGACTTGGAAAACTTCCCGACCCCGAAGTATGATGAAGGGCAAACTGTTTATGAGGGCGTGATCGCTGAAATCGATGCGGCATTGGAAAAGGTATCTCCAGCGAATATCGTCTGTACTAACTTCCTCTTTCCGTCTTCGACGGCTGATAAATGGATACAATTCGCCAATGCGTTGAAGTTGAAAATGCTTATGCGCATGTCTAATGTCAAAGACGTACGCTCTGAGGTGGCAGCTTTGATTGCGGAAAACAATTTCCCTACTTCTGATGTCTCTTATAAAGGTTGTTGGAAGAATGAACCGGGACAGATGAACCCATTTTATTCGGAAGAGTTTGCAACGACTTGGGGATCTACGCAGACCAATATTGCGGCCAACTTGGCTATTATCGGTACGATGCAGGTAAAGAACAGCGAAGGAGCTATTGAATATGAGGATCCGCGCTTGTCTGCGTTTTTCGAAAAAAACAAGGCTGGAGAATATGTCGGTGGTATCTCGGGTACCAACTATCCGAAGTCTACGAGTAAACTACAAGATTGGTGCCGTCCGGTGGCTACTTTTGATATGCCGGTTTACTTGATCACTGTATCGGAGATCGAATTCTTTAAGGCTGAATATTATGCACGTTACGGATCGGCTGCGGATGCCCAGGCTCATTATGCGGCCGCAATCGAGGCATCGTTTGCTTCTGCCAATGTGGATGGGGCAGTTGATTACATAGCCCGTTATCCGTTCGAGGCTTCCAACTATAAGAAGAGTATTGGTTTGGCCAAGTGGGTAGCGCTTTCAGGTGTCAATCCGTTCGAGGCTTGGTGTGAAATGCGTCGTTTGGATTATCCAACGTTCGGCACAGCTAAGGGCAGCGATTTCTATACCGAAGGTAATCAGGAATCATACAATGTTTCTAAGTATGTGCCTGGTACGTTGTACACCCCGATCCAAGTATTTGGCGAAGTAGGTGCGAATAAATTGTTAGAACGTTATCCGTATGCTGAAAGCTCATCCTCCCGTAATGAGAATACGCCGGCATTTCCGGGGTATACGGCACCGGTATTCTGGGGTAAATAATCAAATTAAAAAGAGACATTTATGAAAAAGGTAATTTATAGTTTATTGCTTTTTTGCGGTCTTGTCGGTTTGTGGGGCTGCGAGAAAACGACAGAAGGTCTGACGAAGGTGACCTATTATGTGAACTTTGAGATGAATGGCGATGATCCTATGTTGGTACCGGTTGGCAGCTCTTTTGCTGATCCCGGTGTCATTGCCAAGGAAGGGGAAGAAGACGTGACCGCCTCGGTGATTGTCGATAGTAATGTGGATGCCAGTAAGATCGGTCTTTATTCCGTATCTTATTCGGCTGCGAATGCGGATGGATTTTCTAGCTCGGCTAAACGCACGGTGATCGTTTATGATCCGGCTATCACGGCAGATGCATCTGGTTCATATACGGTGGATGCGAGTGTTAGTTATCGGGATATGAATGGTGCGCAAGCTCCATTCAAAGGAGATTTCAGTATATCGGTGGATCAAGTGGCTCCGGGTATATTTGCGATATCCGATTTCTTGGGTGGATGGTATGACCAAGGTGCGGCTTATGGTGCGTCATATGCTATGAAAGGTTATTTTAAATTGAATGCCGACAATACGATTGAACCACTCAGCAGCCTCGTTGCTGGTTGGGGCGATTCTATGGATAGCATGAGAGAAGGTAAGTATGATCCGGAAACAGGACAGATCTCTTGGTATATCGATTATGCGGGACAGATGACATTCTATGTAGTAATGAATAAATAAACGAATAGGAATTATGAATAAACATATTGTATGGCTATTTTCCCTGCTGGTATTCGTATTGGTAGGTTGCGAGAAAGACGAAATCGGTGGTACGGCTACCGAAGCGCTTGCCGGTGAATGGTATGTGACGGTGGATGCGGTAGATGAAGGCGGTAATGTGGTGGCCGAGGATTGCTTTGGATTGGGGCATATCCACATGAATACCTATAATACGGCTGCTGATACGCAGGCTGAGATGTATGTGGATGATCTGAAAAACTTTTGGGATTTCAAGGTTCGGGTCAGCTCAGATGTTAATGCGATGACATTTGCGACAAATGGTGCCATGCCTAATGAATCGTACGAAGGTTGTGATGTGACGATTGATGGAGGTAAAATTTTGTTGGAGGCTGCTACGACACCTCATGGAACTCCAGCGGATAGTATAGTATATTATGTGTCATTTAGTGATGACGAACCCGATATGCGATATAAGGTTTCTGGATATCGTTATACGGGACTCGCTGTTGACGATTAATGTATAAAAGCCATTTAGAAAGACATAAGTCAATCAATATATTTTAACAGGACACACTAAAAGCAACCGGAGCAAGTAGGGATACTAGCTCCGGTTTTTTTATTGACGTTTTGATCTTATTTATTTTATCACGTTTTTGCCTCACTTTTTCTCATCCCCTATTAAAATCAATCCTTTTTGAACTGGTGATAATTGCAAATGAATATGAAAAAAACTTAGAGTATAGATTTTCGTATTATTTGGTATCAACAAAATAAAAAAGGTTGATGTTATTAGATTAAATATGAAATCTTTATTGCAATAATAGATTTTTTGTGCATGAGTTTAATCGAAAAAGGAAAGTTTTTTGATATGTATAATTAAAATTTATTCAAATGAAAAAAATTCTTTTTATAGTATTTTTGCTGATAACATCTATGGGGGCTTTTGCCCAAAAGGGGGAATTTTCACTCTTGGGAAATTTTGGTTATCAGACTGATTTTAAGCGTGTAATGTTGGGGGCTCAAGGAAGGTATAACCTGACAAATCATGTACGTTTAGCTCCAGATTTGATGTTTTTCTTTCCAAAGGATAAAACAACAGGATTGGATGTAAACGTCAATGCGCATTATGTGTTTGACCTTTCTGAAGATCAATTGTCGCTCTATCCTTTAGCAGGTTTCAACTTGCAAAATAATTTTCAGGGAAAACGAACCATAAAAGGAGAAGAGGGAGAAGTGACATTGGACTCTAATAGTTCTACTAATTTCGGCTTTAATGTAGGGGGTGGATTAACCTATAATATCAATCCCCGGAATTTCTTGAATGTCGAATATAAGTATGTTTTCGGCAAAGACAACTCGTCTGTCATTGCCTTCGGTTGGGGATATCGTTTTTAATCCTGGCCTTTTGTATCACTTAAAACAATTCAATCATGAAAAAATATTTGTTTATTGTGGTGCTATGTAGCATCATGCAGACATCTTTTGCCCAAGTGAAAGAGGGGCAGAGTACGGAACCCGCTCATAAAGCGACGTTTATTAATAATGGATTTGGGGACAATTGGTTCATTGGAGCGGGTGCGGGCGCTAATATTTATTTTGGTGACAGGAATAGCGATGCTGATTTTTTCCATCGATTTACGGTGGCACCTGAAGTTCAAATAGGAAAATGGATCAACCCGTATTTAGGGACTCGTATTAAAGCTGCCGGTCTTACTAACTTGCATACCTTTAATGACAATGCGAGTATCATGTCGCGCAATAAGCATGCCACGATACAGGCCGATTTGATGTGGAGCATGACGGATTATTTCATGAAATATAATCCTGACCGTGTTTATAGCTTCGTTCCTTACGTAGGTTTCGGATGGGCTTTCGGATGGGACTATACGAATCAGCCGACGTATGCCGCAGGACGTACTCGGGTAAATGGTATGACTCTTAATGCGGGTATTATCAATAACTTCAAGCTTTCAGACCGTGTGACTTTATATGTTGAGTTCGCTGCTACTGCCGTGAAAAGCGAGTTCAACCAGGTCAAGAGTAGTGGAAATTACGATGTCTTAGGCACCGCATCAGCAGGTTTGATCTTTAACATTGGTAAAACAGCTACTTTTAAAGAGGCTGATTTGAGAAATCCGCAAGAGATTGACGAGTTAAATAATCGTATCAATGAATTGTATGCCCAGAATCAAGAATTGGCTAAACGTCCGGTAGATTGTCCGGAACCGCAAGTCATTACCGAGAAGGTGGTGGAGTTCGAGGAGAATCCTTTGATAAATAATGTTGTACTATTCAAAATTAACCAAACGAAAGTAGATACTTATCAAGGTGTTAATATTTATAATATTGCGCAATATTTGAAGGACAACCCGCAGTTTAAGGTTCGAGTGATCGGATATACGGACCAAAAGACCGGAACAAGCAAGATCAACGAGAAACTTTCGGCTGAAAGGGCACAAAATGTAGCTCGGATTTTGATTAATGATTATAATATCAGTCAAGATAGAGTGATTGTTGAATGGGTCGGTGATAAAGAACCGCCTTTCGATAAACCAGAATGGAATCGTGCTGTGATTCTTTATGTGGAATAGTCATTGTGTATTATTTATTAAACTTTTGAGATAAAGATAAATATTGTTCATTTATTAAATTTATAAGATTATGAAAACTGGAAGTTCAAAATTTTTGCTGGGCCTTGGATTAGGTTCAATCGTTGGTATTTTAGCTTATCGTTTCTCGCAAACCCCAAAGTATAGACAGCTAAAAGATAAAGTATGTGAAACTTTACACCATGTTGGAAATCATACGGATGACATGATGGAGGTCGCAAAGGAAAAGGTGGTGGATGCAGGTGTAAAAGTAGCTGATAAAGTAGCCGAAGGGGCTAATGACGTAGCGGAGAAAGCGGATGATGTGAAAAATAAGACACATGCTTACGCAAATAATCTGAAGAGATAATCTTTTGATTTTGATGGAAGAGACCATCTTCGCCATAACTGAAGATGGTCTCTTTTTCTTAAAGAATAAGATTCGTAAATGATTTAAAATAATGTGTTATGACACGATTTAGTTTAACTGATTTAAGCAAAAGAGTTTCTTGGGGTAGTGTATTTGGGGGTGTGGTAACGGTGCTGGCTGTCTCTATCCTTTTATCGATGTTGAGTTCCAGCATCAGTTTGTTCCTGTTTGATCCTTTGGCAGACAATCCTACTTCGGGTGTAGGAACTACAGTCGGCATAGGTACGGCTATCGCTTTGGTAGTTAGTATGGTGGCTGGTGGATTTATTGCTGGTAAGCTGGCTGGGATAGATGGTTTGATCCATGGTTTTCTAGTTTGGGCTACAACACTTATCGTGGGAGCCTCCTTGGGCGTTTTACTCACTGTAGGGGCTGCGAAACTTACGATGAATGCATTGGGTGCCGCTTCTTCTGTTGCTGGCGGAGCTCTCTCTGGCGCTGGTTCGATTGTGGGTGGCGGTGTCTCCGCATTGTCAGATCAGGCTAAGGATATATTTGGTGAAATTGATTTCAAGGTCGATTTGAAAGACGGGGAAATACCGAAAGATATCCGTACGGCCCTCGTGAAGAGCAAGGTGAAAGAGTTACAACCGGATTATTTGCAAAAACAATTAGACGGTGTTAAGACCGACTTCGGTAAAACCGTGAAAAAAGCGATCGCCAATCCGGAAGAAGCGGATGAGATTTTTAAGAATTTCTTAGGACGATTAAAAGAGCAAGCGAACAGCCTGACAAAAAATATAGATCAAAATGATTTGGCTAAGGCTTTAGCTAATAATACGAATATGTCGAAGGCGGAAGCGGATAAGGCCGTTAAGCAATATACGGAGATCTTGCGTAAAGCTACGACAGAGGCTGATAAACAAATCCGTAATTTAGAACAAAACTTGCAAAAAGCTACTCAAGAATGGCAAGAAGTGAAACAAAAGACATTAGAGGCTGCGGATAAGGCTACGGATGCCGCTGCCCGGTCGGCTCTCATATCTTTCTTTGCTATATTGATAGCTGCTGCCCTATGTAGTTGGGCTGGAGCCTACGGTAGTAAAATGACACAGAGAAAGATTGATATGTAATCTGTAAAAATTAAGGGACGTATCCACGTGGGTACGCCCCTGATAAAATTTGGTTGTTACATATTGACTGTCACTCGTACTAAGATCGTGATATTATTCTACCTTCGGGGTTTGGCTGAAGATATCGTGAATACGCTTCATGTCGAATTTTGGCGTACGGTCATAATAATAGATACCGTTTTGCTCTTGCTCCACATCAGTCAACTGTGTATAACAATATCCCCAGATATCCTTCGAAAGGGATAGGACAGCGTTGACTTGGCCCTCCAAACGTTTGTAAAACTCTTCTAAAGAATGAGGTGGCTCTCCATATCCCCAAGATGTATTTTGGGCACTTTCCATCTGTTGTGACGGATTCCATTTTATACCGCCAAACTCATCAACTAAATAAGGCATATCTTTTTTATATTCCGGGAATTGGTATTGGTCTGTATATTTCAGGCCGTTGAAACCGATATTTTTCGGCATCAATTGTATTTCCCATTTTGGGGCGACAAATAGTTTGCCGTCATTATACAGTTGCTTTTTCAATTCTTCCGGGTTTTGCTCGTAATTGTGGATTGTCCAGATATCGGTAGCGATGTGTACACCACCGCTGGTACCGTGGAAAGGACGTGTCGGGTCGATCATTTTCGTTAGGTTATACAGGTCGTGCATCAGGCGCGGATATTGTACGCGATCAGGCCAGAACTCCTCGTTTGTAGGTGTCCAGATAAGAAGCGAAGGATGGTTACGGTCACGTTCTACGATTTCGGTCCATTCAGTTATGAAATTCCGGGCGGTTTCCGTATCATTGCAATCCATACCCCAACTGGAAGCTTCCCCCCATGTAAGATAGCCCATCTTATCTGCCCAATAATAGAAACGTTCCTCAAATACTTTCTGATGGAGGCGGGCGCCATTAAAGCCGGCCGCCATGGAGAGTTCGATGTCATGCTTTAACGCCTCATCGCTAGGAGCCGTCCAAATCCCATCGGGATAGAATCCCTGATCAAGTACCAGGCGTTGGTAATAAGGTTTGTTGTTCAGATAAATCTTATTGCCTTCGATATGTACCTTACGCATACCGGTATAGCTTCTTACCTCATCTACTACCTTTCCGTTCTTGTCTATTACTTTGTATTCCAAGTCATACAAAAAAGGGTTTTCCGGACTCCATGTTTTCATTTTCTTGATGGGTAGAATAGCAGAAGATAAGGAGCTTGCCGTAATAGTTTGGCTAGCTACTACTTTACCGTTATCTTTTACCGTTACCTGCAATTTACCTCCTAGTTCCTTATAGAAACGAGGACGCACAACCAATTGTTGTTGATCTATATCTGTCAGCAACTGCACGGATTGCAGTCCTTCCGGATGGACAGCCTCCATCCAAACCGTTTGCCAGATACCCGTGGTTCGGGTATAATTACAGGCGTAAGATTCAAATTGTAGGTTTTGTTTTCCTGCCGGTTGTTTTGCGCTTCGCAGGTCACTTTCTACATATACGACCAGGCTATGTGTCTTTCCCGGTGTTACCAAGGACGTGATATCTACCGCGAAAGAAGAGGTGCCGCCAAAATGGCGATTGGCCAGGACTCCATCGATGTATACTTCCGACTTATAATAAACAGCTCCAAAATTAAGTCTTATATTCTTTCCATTCCATTCTTGTGGGATCGTGATAGGACGTTGATACCAGAAATGCTGAATGAAATCCGTGTATTTTACGCCGGATAACTGACTTTCCGGGCAGAAGGGCACTGTGATCTTTTGGTCAAAACCGTTCGATTTATAGAATTCCCGTTCCATTCCGGTACCTCCGAAATCGAATGAGCAAGTCCATTCTCCGTTCAAATTTACCCAATCCATGCGTTCGAATTGTGGACGAGGGTATTCGGGACGTGGGATAGACCATAAAGCGGTGATGCAACAAAATAGTAAAAATGTCGTAATGTTTAATTTTTGTTTCATGATGTATGATTGTATTATAATGAATACAAAAGTAAAAATTTGAATATTATCAGACAAATTCTTGAAAGGCTATATCTATTCTCTATTCAGTGTAGGCGAATGATCGTTCGGTGCCACTGAACGATTATTCGATGGTGACGAACGATCGTTCGCTGTCGTCGAACAGAGAAGTCTGTATGTCCTTTGGATAAATAAGTAGTACTGCATTTGATTTAAAACCTGTATATTTGGGCATTTTGAAGGAATTGATTTATTTTGTTTTTATATTAAGAAGCTGATTGGATGAGAAAGATCGTTGTTGCTTCCGATTCATTTAAAGGCTCGGTCTCTTCTGTTGAGATTGCTGAATGTGCCGAGTGGGCGATCCATAAGGTTTTTCCGGATTGCGAGGTGGTGAAAATCCCGGTGGGGGATGGGGGAGAAGGTACCGTGGATACTTTGATTACGGCGATGGGTGGAGAAGCCGTATCTTGTGTCGTGCATGATCCGTTGATGAGGCCGGTCGAGGCTACTTATGGGATACTGGGGGATAATCGTACGGCGGTTATCGAGATGGCAACGGCGAGTGGCCTTACGCTAGTGCCTGTATCGGAGCGTAATCCCTTGAGAACAACGACGTATGGAACCGGTGAGTTGATAAAAGACGCTATGGATCGTGGCTGCCGGGATTTCTTGATAGGCATAGGGGGAAGTGCGACGAATGACGGGGGAACCGGTATGTTACAGGCCTTGGGTTTTCGTTTTCTTGATAGAGACGGGAATGAGCTGGAATTGGGTGGGCAGATCCTTAATCAGATTTATGAGATAGATTGTTCAAGGGCATTATCGCAATTGCGGGAAACTTCATTTACCATAGCCTGCGATGTGACTAACCCTTTTTATGGTGAGAAAGGGGCGGCGTATGTCTTTGCCCGCCAAAAGGGAGCGGACGACGCTATGGTCCGTCTGCTGGATGAGGGGTTGCGAAATTTTGCGGAAGTCATAAAAAGAACGGGACGAATAGAGATAGACGACATTCCGGGTGCGGGAGCCGCAGGTGGTTTAGGTGGAGGATTTGTCGCTTTCCTAAAGGCTGAACTTAAACCCGGTATCCGGATGGTTCTGGATGCCTTGCGTTTTGATGAACGTATACGGGGGGCGGATCTAATTATTACGGGAGAAGGTAAACTGGATAAACAGACTTGCATGGGAAAGACCCCATGCGGAGTATTGCAGGCAGGCATGAGACAGGGTATCCCGATTATCGTAATGGGTGGTTCCGTAGAGGAGGTAGAGGCACTTAATAAATCCGGGTTTCTGGCGGTCTTGCCACTTCTTCCTTATCCGGTTTCCTTGGAGCAGGCGATGGACAAAGATTTCACCTGCCGGAATATTGGGCGTGCCTTGGAACAACAATTGCGTGTAATCCAATATTATATGAATCACTAACACATGGGTATAATGAGTGCATGGGGAGCTTTTATCGGATTATTGGTATCGATTTTCTTGATTATAAGAAAGGTATCGCCAGTCTATAGCCTTATTTTAGGGGCATTAGTAGGAGGATTATTAGGGGGTGTGTCATTTTATTTAGAAAGTTATACAGGATAGCATGGCAAGCAAGATATTGTCAGGATGCTTTAGATATGATGAAACACATTCAACTCGTTCATTTGAGACAGGGTTGGACTTGGTGCCAGAATCTATGAAACCCAGCTGAACTTTCTTATATGACTGCACCTGTCGTTTGGTTTTCGACAGATGTGTTAGCTGGGGCCGGCCTGAATGTACCACGCCAAGAGTTACGATCAGCTCCAGTGGTGGAAGGGAAAGAAAAAGTTGTACTTCCATTCGGAAAATCATAATCGTACTGATTCTTTTCTGGTTATAATGCGGGAGTACGGTATGTAATTCTCTACAGAATCTTACTTTGAATAGTTTACGATAGTTTTGCTTCATCAATTTTAATTTTCATCTTTGTGGTAAGAATAGATGCTAGAGAATCGTTATTATTAAATACAATCTCATGAAGAAACTATTATTTCAGACAACCTTATTTCTATTATTATGTAGTTGCATAGGTAAAATAGAAAAAACACCAGTAGATTATGTGAATAACCGGATTGGGAATATCAGTCATTTACTTGTGCCTACCTATCCCACTACCCACCTGCCTAACAGCATGTTGCGTATGATTCCGACTCATAATGAGTTTACGACGGATCGTATGGAGGGACTGGCCCTAAATAGTCCTTCCCATAGGCAAGGCCATTCATTGTTGCTGTTGCCTTATAGGGGAGACGTTAAGGATTTCGGTGGGAATTTAAAATATCGATATGATCATGAGAAATCTACACCTTATAGTTATTCGGTGTATTTGGATGATTTCTCCGTAGGGGTGGATTTTGCGCCAGCGGCTAAATCGGCGATTTATCGTTTTCGGTTTGAGGATTCGGATCGACGGCTGATTTTGTTGAAAGCTAATGGAAAAGGAGAGATCGATATAAAAGATGGAGCTTTGTGTGGATATGATAACTTCGCTGGGATAAAACATTATTTTTATTTGGAGTTTGATGCCCAGCCCATTCAAGTTGATAGCCTCTCTCATTCTTTGGTATTTGCTGAATTTCCGGAATCGGAGGATGTGGTAAATGTTCGTTATGGAATTTCTTATATTGGAGTAGAGCAGGCCAAGCGGAATTTATATAATGAAATCAATGATTTCAATCTGGAGAAATTGGCCTCGCAAGCTCGTGATAAATGGAACGACGTGTTGGGCAAAATAAAGATTGAAGGAGGAACAGAGGATCAAAAGACCACATTTTATACCGCCTTGTATCGGGCGCACGAAAGAATGATCAATATCTCTGAGGATGGTACATATTTTAGTGCGTACGATGGAAAGGTGCATGAAGATAATGGAGTGGATTTCTGGGTGGATGATTGGGTATGGGATACCTATTTGGCCCTTCACCCGTTGCAAGTGTTATTGAATCCGGAGGCTCAAGAACAAAAACTGGCGTCTTATATCCGGATGTATGAGCAATCCGGGTGGATACCTACTTTCCCTTGTGTATTTGGGGATGCGCATTGCATGAACGGTAACCATGCGGCAGGTGTCTTTGCGGATGCCTTGAATAAAGGCTTGCGGTTTGATGTGGAAAAGGCTTTTGAGGGTATGAAACATACGGTGATGACAGAGTCCATGATCCCTTGGTACTGGGGACCTAAAACGGCCTTGGATGATTTTTATCATGAGAATGGCTGGTTCCCCGCTTTGCATCCGGGAGAAAAAGAAGAGTTTACGGAGGTAGGACCATTTGAACAGCGACAAGCGGTAGCCGTAACTACAGCCGCGTCCTATGACGATTGGTGTATTGCCCAATTAGCTAAACATTTGGGAAAAGATGAGGATTGTCGATTCTTTCGGGATCGTTCTTATAATTACCGGAATGTCTTTAATAAAGAGACTAATTTTTTCCATCCGAAGGATAAAGATGGGACGTTTATAGAACCATTCGACTATATTTTTTCCGGAGGCATCGGGGCTAGGGCTTATTTTGACGAAAACAATGCTTGGACGTATAATTGGGATGTACGTCATCATATTCAGGATTTAATAGATCTTTTTGGAGGCAACGTTCCTTTTATTGAGAGATTGGATCAGTTGTTTGTTGAGGACATGAAAATGTCAAAATGGCAATATTACGCTCTTCATCCGGATGCTACGGGTAATGTCGGGCAGTTCGTAATGGGAAATGAGCCTAGTTTCCATATTCCTTATCTGTATAATTATGCCGGTCAGCCGTGGAAGACACAAAAACGGATTCGTATGCTTATGGAAAGCTGGTTCAGGAATGATCTGATGGGTGTTTGTGGTGATGAGGATGGCGGTGGAATGTCGGCTTTCTATGTATTTTCCGCATTGGGTTTCTATCCGGTTTCTCCGGGAGTGCCTGTTTATACGATAGGTAGTCCTTTATTTGATAAATCGGAGATTCAGTTGGCAAACGGAAAAGTGTTTACCGTGATCGCTCATGGAGTTTCATGGGAAAATAAATACATCCAATCTGCCAAGTTGAATGGTGTGGAGTATGCTAAGACTTGGTTTACTCACGAGGATATCATGAATGGGGGTACATTAGAATTGTTTATGGGAGACTATCCGAATAAGAAGTGGGGAGTGGGAGAAGGTGCGAATCCTCCTTCTGGAGAGTTTGTCGATTAATGTTCGTTTTATAAGCGCACGATAAAAATCAGTCAGTTAGGTGAAAAATGGGTGGCGCAATGACAAAGTTGGGAAGAACAGCGAAAGAGGATCGTCCTTTCTCGTTAAGTAAATAAGTTTTTGGCTGTAAAATCTGTATATTTGTCCCCGTAGTTCCTTGAAAACAAGGCTACGGGGAATTAATCGTTAATATATTACTGATATGGATTGGATGAAAAAGGTAGCGGTAGCGTTGGTTTGTTTGCTTCCGCTCAGTTTGCAGGCGGCGAAGGTAGATACTTTGCAAGTGAAAAGTCCTTCGATGAATAAAAGTATAGAGGTAGTCGTGGTAAGTCCGGATGTGGCCGCAACGAAGGCGTGTCCGGTGATTTATTTGTTGCATGGTTACGGCGGTAACGCTCGTACATGGGTAGGTATCAAGCCGGATCTTTCTAAGATCGCTGACGAGAAGGGGATCTTTTTCGTATGCCCGGATGGTAAGAATACGTGGTACTGGGATAGCCCTTTGAATACTGATGTACGGTATGAGACTTTCATCTCGAATGAGTTGGTGAAATACGTGGATTCCCGTTATAAGACCGTAGCCGATCGTAAGGGACGTGTTATTACCGGCTTGAGCATGGGTGGACATGGCGCTATGTGGAATGGCCTTCGTCATAGCGATGTTTTCTCTGCGGCGGGAAGTACTAGCGGTGGCGTGGATATCCGCCCTTTCCCGAAAAACTGGGAGATGAGTGCACAGATAGGCGAGAAGGCGAAATATCCGGAAAATTGGGAGAAGTACACGGTTATCAATTTGGTTCCAACCTTGAAGAAAGACCAAATCGCTTTGATCTTCGATTGTGGTGACAGTGATTTCTTTTTGGAAGTGAATAAAAACTACCATGAGGCGTTATTGAAACAGGGCATCGACCACGACTTTATCACTCGCCCGGGTAATCACGATTCACAATATTGGAATAATTCTATTGATTACCAGATTCTCTTTTTCTGGAAGCATTTCCTGAAGATGAATGCCTTGTGATAAGACCATTTGGCGATTTGACATTTTGACATTTTGTAAACTGAAGTCCCGGAGAATCGATTTTTCCGGGACTATGTACGATTCGTTGCTAAATATGCGAGAAAAAAATAGTAATTCGTTTATTGATAATACGATACCGAAAAACGGCCTTTCATTCTAGCGAAAATAATTCATCCTAATTCATATCCATTGACTTCTTTGGGCTATCCGATAGGGTTACGACTGGGTTCTAACCGGGTTACGATGCCCATTCACGACTACTGAGAACCCTATTCGTGACTGTTTATAATGCCCAACGGCAGTATTGGCGTTGCCAAACGCGACTATACGTGTAGGCTTTCATCGCCTTTCGTGCCTGAAAACGGGAATATTCTCACTTAAAAGGGTGTTTTATTGCCCCTCCTGTCTACTGGTTGGATCGGTTCAAACGAACGCCTTGTCACGATTGGTGTTCGAGAAGAAGCATAAAGAAAGCCGAAGGCCGGTTTCTGTATCATGTCGGCAAAGGGGTCCGTTGTTAATGTAAGGAGTCATGTAGTGAGAGGAAAGAAGAAAGTTTCCCGCAGTTATACTCCATATGTACGCTAATTTTCGTACTTTTGCTTCTTGAATCTTGAATATACGAAGGCAATGAATTATCAGCTAAATGCTCCGGGTTCCGCTATCCGGACTACCGTAAAGCTTCCCGCTTCTAAAAGTATCAGTAACAGGGCATTGATCTTGAATGCGCTAAGTTATAGCGCATACGATGTAGAGAACTTATCCGATTGCGATGATACGAATTTGATGGTAAAGGCATTGAACTCGAACGATCGGGATTTTAATGTGGGTGCGGCGGGCACGACGATGCGTTTCCTTACCGCTTTCCTCTCGAAGGTGGTGGGCGAATGGACGATTACGGGAACCGAGCGCATGAAGAACCGTCCGATCAAGGTATTGGTGGATGCGTTGAACGCTTTAGGCGCTCGGATCGAGTATATGGAGAAGGAGGGCTATCCTCCTTTGCGTATTTTCGGGAGTGCCTTGCAAGGCGGGGAGATCTCGCTGCCGGGAAATGTCAGCTCTCAATATATATCCGCTATCTTGATGATCGCCCCGTTAACAGAAAATGGGGTTACGTTGCATTTGGAAGGAACTATTATCTCTAGGCCTTATATCCATATCACGTTGCAATTGATGGAGCAATATGGAGTGAGAGCCTCTTGGACGGAGAATACGATCAAGGTGCTCCCCCAAGAGTATAAGCCGATTCGTTTTACGGTGGAATCCGATTGGAGCGCCGCTTCTTATTGGTATGAGATCATGGCGTTATCGAAAAATGCTGAGATCGAATTGTTAGGTTTATTCAAGAATAGCTTGCAGGGAGATGCCGCCGGAGCGAAGTTGTTTGCTCAATTAGGAGTGGGCACTACTTATACGAGCTGTGGAGTTGTGTTAAGACATACTGGAAATATCTGTAAGAAGTTGGTTTATAACTTTGTGAATGAACCGGACTTGGCTCAAACCTTTGTGGTGACTTGCGTGTTATTAAATATCCCTTTCCGTTTCACGGGACTTCAATCCTTGAAGATCAAGGAGACGGATCGGATCGAGGCATTGAAGACAGAGCTTCGTAAATTGGGTTATGTGTTGACGGATTGTAATGATAGCATCTTGGAATGGAATGGTGAGCGCGGGGAATCGGCATCTCATCCGGTAATCGCTACTTACGAGGACCATCGGATGGCTTTGTCATTCGCTCCCGCCGCTTTGGTACGTCCCGAGGGAATAGAAATCGCCCACCCGCAAGTGGTCAGCAAGAGTTATCCCCATTATTGGGAAGATCTTAGGGCCGCTGGTTTCTCTATTAGGGAATCAGCCCTTTAATTTTCTATTTTCAATTTTCAACTTTCAATTGAATTATGTGGTACATTGTCATAAGTCTTATAGGTCTGGGTGTCGTAGCCGCTATCGCCGGGTATTTCCGGAATAAGAAACTTCAGAAGATGCTGGAACGGGGGGAGATCTCGGAGATCCCCGAACCACAAGAGATCGAGGAAGAGTGCTGTGGACAACATGAGACCTGCGAACGAGACAGCTTATTGGCTGCCGTCAGCAAGAAAATCGAATATTATAACGATGAGGAACTGGATCGGTTCCAAGGAGTGGAAGCGGATGCATACGATGAGGAAGCCATCGAGGAGTTTAGCGAAGTGCTTTATACCCTCCGGGAAGTGGAAGTGGCCGGTTGGCTTCGTAGCCTGCAATTACGAGGAATCAATTTGCCGGATGCCTTGAAAGATGAGGCATTCTTGATCATTGGCGAACGCCGTATTCATTAATTTAGGAAACGAATCATATGGATTTATTGCAATATGCCTTTTTTCAGAACGCTTTAATCGGGAGCTTGCTAACCGCTATCGCTTGTGGGGTTGTCGGGACTTACATCGTATCCCGCCGGTTGGTATTTATCAGCGGAGGGATCACGCATGCTTCGTTCGGTGGTTTGGGCTTGGGTTTTTATTTGGGAACAAATCCGATCTTGATGGCGATGCTGTTCTCCATCCTCTCCGCTTTTGGCGTGGAGTGGGCGAGCAAGACGCAAAACGTAAGGGAGGATTCGGCCATAGCGGGTGTATGGTCGCTGGGTATGGCTTTGGGAGTAATCTTCATTTTCCTTACCCCGGGGTACGCCCCGAACCTGTCCGCTTATCTATTTGGTAATATCTTAACGATCTCTACGGTCGATATCTTGTGGATTTTAGGATTGGTCGTATTGCTGATACTCATATTCTCCCTTTTCCTCCGTGAGATCGTTTACGTGGCGTTCGACCGTGACTTCGCTGTCACGCAAGGCCTACCGGTAAAATGGATCGAGTATACGATGATGTGCTTTATCGCCATGACAATCGTTCTTTCGATCCGGTTGGTAGGGATTATGCTATTGATGAGTTTGCTGACCCTGCCTCAAATAACGGTGAACCTGTTTACTTCCGACTTCAAGAAGATCATATGGGGAAGTATCGCGATCGGCTTTCTGGGTTGCGTCTCCGGACTGGTTCTTTCTTATTTCCTGAACGTGCCTTCCGGTGCGTTTATCATCTTGTTTTTGGTGGTCCTCTTTTTGGCCTTGAAAGCAATAAAACCGTTGTTACGGCGTTAATTAAAGAATGAAAAAAGGGTTTTACTACATAGTGGCGTTATTAACGGTACTCTTGCTTTGGTCGTGCAGCACGAAGAAGAACACGAAAGCGAGCCGTTTTTATCATGCCTTTACGACCCGTTATAATATTTATTTCAATGGAAAACAAGCGTTTGACGAGGCACTGAAAAGCCAACAGGACGGATATAAAGAGAACTATTCCGACAGGATCTATATGTATCCGATTAGCGCCCAGCCTAAAGACAAAGCCGAGCCGGGCGGCCCTTTCGACCGGACGATCGAGAAAAGTAATAAAGCTATTAAGCTACACTCCATAAAAGCGAAACCGGCCAAGAAACCGGGCTGGCGGAATAATCCCAAACTACGTGCTATCCAAGAACAAGAGGAGTATAACCCTTTCTTAAAGAATAGTTGGCTGATCATGGGACAGGCGCAATTCTACAATGCCGATTTCCTGCAAGCCTCCGCTACCTTTTCCTATATAGCCCGTCATTACGCGAAGGACGAGGAGGTCGTGGCCGAGGCCCGTTTGTGGCAAGCCCGCTGTTATTCCGAGATGGGTTGGTTCTATGAATCCGAGGATATCTTGGATAAGATGAACAAGAACGGTATTCCTGCTTCTGCCTTGAAGCAATATGCGGCGGTGTATGCCGATTATTTGATCAAGAACGGGCAGTTCGAGGATGCCATCCCTTATCTGAAGACCGCTATCAAGGCGGAGAAAAACCGGAAGCAACGTACCCGGATGAAGTATCTTTTGGGACAAATCTATGCGGATCAAGAATTAGATGGCTTGGCTTATAAGACCTTTGGTGAGGTAGCTCGTTCGAATCCTCCGTATGAGTTGGAATTTGCCTCACGTATCCGTCAGACGGAAGTATTCTCGGGCACGAACTACTTGAAAGTGGTGAAGATGCTGGAGAAAATGGCGAAAAGCCAAAAGAATAAGGATTATCTGGATCAAGTATACTACGCTTTAGGAAATGTATACCTCAGCCGGGAAGATACGGTGAATGCCATAAAGAACTATCAACTCGGTATTGATAAGAGTACATTGAATGGAATGGATAAGGCGATTTGCCAGATAAAGCTGGGAGATATCTATTTTACGATGCGGGATTACGTGAAAGCGCAACCTTGTTTTAGCGGAGCCTTAGCTGGAATTCAAAAGGAATACAAGGATTATGAACGGGTTTCTAAATTGTCGGCGATTTTGGATGAATTGGTTGTGCATGTAGAAGCGGTCCACCTTCAAGATAGTTTGCAAGCCTTGGCTAAATTACCGGAAGCGGAGCGATTAGCGATTATCGATAAGAAGATTGAGGAGGTAAAGAAAGAGGAGGAAGAGGCGAAAGCCTTGGCTGAGAAAGAGGCTTATTTGGCCGAGCAGGAAGCGAAAGGCACCGGAATCGACCGCCCCGGTACGGAAACCAACGCTGTTGTCTTGCCGAATGCGGCCGGTGGAGCGTCTTTTTATTTCTATAATCCTCAGACTGTAGCGCAAGGAAAGACACAGTTCCAGCGTAAATGGGGACGTCGTCCGTTGGAAGATCACTGGCGCCGCCGTAAGAAGGAACTCTCTACCTTTAATGAGAATCTGGATGAGGAGATGTTGGCTGAGGGAGATTCCACAGTAGGGCCGGACGGTGAGCCGTTGCCGGCCGATTCGATAGGAGGTGACCTGCCGGCTGTTGCCGCCGATGATCCGCATACCCGTGAGTATTACCTGCAGCAGCTACCTTTCACACAAGAGGATATAGACGCCTCTAACATTATTATTATAGATGGCCTTTACAATATGGCGATGATCTATAAGGATAAGTTGGAGGATATCCCCTTATCTGTCGAGGCGTTCGAGAATCTGGAACGTCGTTTCCCTGATCATGAGCACCGCTTGGAGAGCTATTATCAAGTATACTTGATGGCCTTGAAAATCGGAAATACAGCGTTGGTTACCGAGTATAAGAATAAACTAATGAACGCCTTCCCTGAAAGCGATTATGCGGTGGCGGTAGCTGATCCGAATTACGAGTATAATATCCGGATGATGGATGTGGTACAGGACTCGATCTATCAGGCTACTTACGACCGCTATCTGGAGAGCGATACAGCGTATGTCCGTAAGAGTTTCCGGTACGTAAGCGAGAAATACCCATTGGCTACGTTGATGCCTAAATTCATGTTCTTGGATGCGTTATCCTATGTGCAAGCCGGGGATGCGGAAGGCTTTAAGAATGCCTTGAAAGCGCTGGTCGAGAAGTATCCGAACGCGGATGTCACGGAACTGGCCGGGGAGATGTTGAAAGGTGTTCTTCGGGGACGTGCCTTGGTGCAGGGCGGTGTGAAAGGTATGAGTTGGAACCTACGATTCGGTTTGGGGGAGGATGGTATGTTATCTGCCGAGGATTCGGCTCGTGTATTTAATCCGGAACGGAATACACCTTATCAGATGCTTTTGATATATCCTACGGGTAGCGTAGATCAGAATCAGTTGCTATTCGCTGTTGCCGCTTATAACTTCGCGAACTTCATGGTGAAAGAGTTTGATTTGGCTTTGGAGCAGGCCGGCCCGATCAGTATGTTGGCGATCAAAGGATTTATCAATTTCGACGAGATTATACAATATTATAAGATGATATACGGTAAGGATGGCTATGCTACGGCCTTGAATAAAGCAGTTGCCGTGTTACCGATCTCTGATGATAATTATGAGACCTTGATGCGTGGCAAGACCTTGGATGAATATATCACCTTCTTCGATGATAGCTTCGGTGAGGAATTACCGGATCTGGCTGCCCGTTGGAAAGCCCGTATGGAAGCCGCTAAGGAGGAGGAGGCGACTGAAGATGAAATGATCACGGAGGAAGAAGCCGAAGTGCCGGAAGAGGAACAATGGCCTGTTCAAGAACCTGTCCGACAGCCCGAGATACAGCCTATACCAGTCGTCTCGGATACGATTGAGGGCCCTGCGTTTGACAAACCGGAAATCCAGCCTGTCGATACCCTTCGTAAGGATACGGTTCCTGTTGTTCAGCCGGCGGTTGAGGATCAAGGCATGACCTTGAAAGAAATCCAAGAGATCCGTAAGCAGGAAGCTGCCGAAGAAGAAACCCGCAAGGAAGAGGCTCGTAAGGATTTCGAGGCTCAGCAAAAGGCGAATAAGGAATTACGTGAACAGAAAGTGAAAGAACAGGAAGAACTTCTCAAGAAGCAAGCGGAGGAAGAACGTGCCTTGTTGAAAGCGAAGGCCGATCGGGAGAAGCAGTTGGAAGCCGATCGCAAAGCCAAGCTGAAACAAGCGGAAGCCGACCGTAAGGCGAAACTGAAGGCTCGTGAGGAGCTTCGTAAGGAAAAAGAACGTGCTTATAAGCAGCGCCTGAAACAGAAGGAAAAAGAGCGCAAGGAGAAGGAACGCTTATACAAGCAAAAATTGAAAGAGAAGGAAAAAGTCCGCAAGGAAGCTTTGCGGGAAAAGGAAAAGGCCGCCCGGGAAAAGGCCCGGAAGCGTTAATTGCATTAGATATTCTTTATTTATCCAAATAGCTCTTCTTGAAGATATTTATGCAAAGAAGGAATAAGGATAATAACAACGGCCCGAAAATAATCCCCATAAATCCGAATAAGGACAACCCGATTACGACTCCGAAGACGGTGATCAACGGGTGTATATCCGCCAACTTCTTTTGTAGGATAAAACGAATCAGATTATCGACATTCGTAATAACGATCAAGGCATAAATAGTCAATCCCAAGGCATGTACCCAATCTCCGTTTAAAGCCATATAAGCCGCCAGCGGAACCCAGACCAAGGCGGTCCCTACAATGGGAATGATCGTGGCGATACAAGTGAGAAATCCAAATAAAAGCGGATCGGGAGTCTGAAAGATAAAGTAACCGATCACCGCCACGATACCTTGTATCACCGCCAAAAGAGGGATACCTATGGCGTTCGATTTTACGATCATATGGATCTCGTTGAGTACCTCATCCTTGTTTTGGTCACTGAATGGGAATAAGGTATATAGATAGTTTTCCATCTTTCTTCCACCTATCAGCATGAAGTACAGGATGAAAATCAATACGACGACATTTACGGCGAAACTGCTTATGCTACCCACTAAGAATTGTCCGATTTGTGGGAGTATAGAGGCCGCTTTTAATAAGTTTCCTCTATCCAGTACATCAAAGCCTGTCTTTTCTTGGACTAGATCCGCTATGTGCTGGCCTGTATTCAGCAGTATAGTCGGATCTAAATTAATATTTTGGATTTTGTTGATAACCAACCAAATTGCCAATGTGATCGGGATTAAGAAACATAAAATCGTTTCCCCTAGTAACAACAGAGCAGCAAAAGCCGGTCTCATATTCAGCTTTTCAGTCAGATGGAACATCTGTCCACGCAGCAATATATAGATGGTGAATGCTCCAAGTATACCTCCAAGAAATGGGGTAATCTTAAAAAATAAAATTACCCCTAGTCCTAATATGATAGTGATCAATGAGTATCTCCAGTAATGTTCTTTTACGTTTTCCATATACATTCATGCCCTTGTTTATCTGAAAACAAGAAAGGAGAAGTCATTGTTTATCGGATTTCTTATTCTTTGGGAAGCTGTTTACCTTCAACGAAGGTTTCCGATAGCTATACTTTTTTTGATAGCTGAGCGATCGGCTAATTTGCATGCGCCTTTCTCATATCTTGTTTTTTAGTCGTTTGGTACCAATAATAAGTTATCCTTATAGGACAATGGGGGATTATATTGGATTTCCCGGTTGTCTCTCGGGGTAGCGGATCGTAAGAATGGCGACTGGCCGGTTATCTCGTAAATAGCTTGTCCTAATAAGGGGTCATTCAAATCTCCGAATTCTACCAGATCACTCTTGAACTCATCAATAGCTACATCGGGATGAAATCCACCTTCATAATCAGCTTCCCGATCCTTATTATAAATATGGAAAGTGACGGGAGAAAGTATCCAGCCATATTTTTTAGATTCATCGTAGATTGTCATACCGACAGTCTTACCCAAAGTTTGCTTTCCGATCACCCGAACGTCTAGATAAGATCGTAGCGAGTTAATGATAAGTTCGGAGGCGGAAGCCGTAGTTGAACCTGTCAAGACAAATAACCGTTGTAGGTTTAAGTTTCCTGCCATAACCTCGGTCGTTTTGAGTAAAGGCAGGGTCTCGTTTTTATTGGAGTTTTTATCGTTGTACTCCATGATACATAGGGGACCTCCTAAAGCGCTTTCACGGACTAATAGCGAAGCCAGTAATTGGGCGCAATTGACAAGTCCACCCCCATTATAGCGTAAATCGAGTATGAACTCATTGACATTGCGGCTTTTGAATTTCTCGAAGAGTTGTTGCAAATAAAGATTATAACTTGTGTCGCTATAATCGTATTCGTCCGGTCCGGAGGCGAAGTGGTTGTACATCAAATAGCCGATTCGCTTATAGCCATATATGTATACGGAGTCTTTTAGGAATGGGGTGTCTTTTACCGCTCGGGATGCGTTCAGGGTGACTTCCCGGGTAGGGACAAGTTTGTTGCCATTTCCTTGGGCTTCTCCTAGTTGAAGGGATATGCTTCCTCCGTTTCTCAATACGTCATAATCGGGGGAAATACCTAGAGAGCCGTTTACTCCAAGTATCCAATCTCCCCGTTTCAGTCCGGCCTCTTCGGCGGGTGAATCTTTCAATACATAAAGAATGATGGCTATTTTATAGGTGCTGCTTCCATCTTTAAGGTTGGAAGTCGCGAAATCGAATCCATAGGAGTTGTTCGTGTCATAAATACTCTTTGTTGCGGTCGCTTTCTCTAATTGGGAGAAGTAATGATGACCTTCAGAAAACTCTTTCCCGTCTTTATCGGATAACAGGCCCTTGAAGAAGCTCTCCGGATCAAGACTAAAGTCCAAGGAACTTTTATCCGGCAACTCGGCATACCAAAGATAATTCTCTCGCATCGTTTGCTCGATCCATTGATTCACCTCATTGTCGGTTGCCGGAATGTCAATATCGTCTTTCTCGCAAGCGGAGAATGCCAAAAGGCTAAGGATAACGATCGTATAATACTTATAATTCATAGTGGATTATATTAAAAACAGCCCTTTTTCAATAACGGAAAAGGGCTGTTGATATTGTTAAGGACAAATATACGCTATATTTTTTTCTCGATAACCGCTTGAACAACATTTAATACATAATCGCCCAGCTTTTCACTTTCACTAACCATGTCCATGTAATAAACGCCATCTTGATATTGGTACAGCTTATTGTTGATATCTTCGATATTCCGGCTCTTCAACTGGTTACGATAGTTGTTGATCTCGTTTTCTATGTTATAAGAAGGATTGATATCATCATGTATGAGTTCCGGCTTATGCAAAATTAAGTTCATGCGATTTAACGCCTCGGATACCAACTCGAACATATGATCCAAATGCTTGTTTTGCTCCTCCGTGAATTCGGATTTGAACTCGTTTCGGCGTTTGATACTTCGAGCAAGGTTATTACAAGAATCCGCTATACTCTCGATTTCCGATACGGCACGTAGCATGATACGGATTTCTTCTTTACTTTCAGAACTTAAACGGCCTTCCGATACGGCAGTCAAGTAATTTGCGATCTCGATCTCCATGCGGTCGCTGATATTCTCGTATTTCTCGACGCGGCTATAAGCCTTGAAGAAGGTCTCCTCATTCTTCTCATAGAATAATTCTTTCACCATATTAAACATCCTGGCCGTACGCTCGGCGAATAAAGAGATTTCTTTATGAGCTTGTAGGATGGAAAGCTCGGCGGTGGATAACATACCTCCCGTGATATAGCGAAGGCGGTATTCCTCGTCTTCCGCCTTGGACTTGATAAGCGTACATACGGTCTTCTCAATCAAGCTTACGAACCAGATCATGATGAAAGTATTACTGATATTAAATGCAGTGTGGAACGCTGCCAGTTTAAAGGATACCGCTACAGCCGGATCGCTGACTTTCATTACATGGGTAACAAACCATGAGACGGCATTTGTAAAAGGGTAGAAAAGCACCAAAACCCACATGACACCGAAAACGTTGAAAACAAGGTGCGCTAATGCGGCTCGGCGCGCTTGTGTGTTTCCGGTTAATGCGGCTAAGTTGGCTGTAATCGTGGTTCCGATATTCTCGCCTAATACCAAAGCGACTCCCAAATGGTAATCGATCCAGCCGTTGGCGCACATAATCAATGTAATGGCCATCGTAGCGGCGGAGGCTTGTACGATCATGGTTAAAATGGCTCCGATGAATAAGAACAAAATGATAGAGAAAAATCCCATATCCGTATAATTCTGCACGAAAGCCAGCATTTCCGGATTCGCTCCGAGGTCCGGGGCGTTTGCCTTTAAACTTTGAAGGCCCATGAACAGGAACGCGAAACCAAAAACAAATTCACCAATTGATTTACGAGAGCTTTTTCCTGAGAAGAAGAGTGGGAGAGCGAAAGCTAAAAGGGGAAGGGCGAATGCGGCGATATCGACCTTGAAACCGAGGGCGGAGATAAGCCATGCCGTTACCGTGGTTCCGATGTTGGCACCCATAATGACTCCGATGGATTGGGTCAATGTCAAGAGTCCGGCATTCACGAAACTCACGACCATAACCGTCGTAGCCGATGATGATTGGATGAGAGCCGTTATTAACACCCCAGTGAGCATACCGGTCACTCTGTTCGTGGTCATCGCGGTTAGTATTCGCCGTAAACTGTCACCCGCGAATTTTTGTAACCCTTCACTCATGATCTTCATTCCGTACAAGAACAGCGCCAAGGAACCGATCAGTCGGAGAAAATCAAAAAAAGAATAGTCCATTTAAATTACGTTTAAGTGGATTGTATATCCGATTAATATTCCTAACTTTAGGGGGCGAATTTACAAATAATAACTGAGATAGTATGTCTGAGACAATAACAATTTACTGTAAAAATAATAATACCTACAAGGATGTACCCATTGGTTCTTCGTTGTTGGACATTTATACGGCGGTTGGCGCTCCGCTTCGGTACAGGCCGATGAATGCGCAAGTGAATAATAAGACGGAAAGCTTGAACTTCCGCTGTTGGCAGCCGAAGGATATCGAATTTATCGACTATACTCAATTATCCGGGTTGAGAACCTATGTCCGCTCGCTTTGCCATATATTTTCCAAGGCGGTGTATGATATTTGGCCGACGGCTACCTTAAATCTGGAACATCCGATATCGAAAGGTTACTATTGCGTGATCCATAACGGCAAGAGCGTTGATCCAGAGACGATCGAGAAGATCAAGAAACGTATGTGGGAATTGATCGACGCAGATCTTCCTTTCCTCCATAAGAGTGTCCGTACGGCGGATACCGCCGTATTGTTCCGGGAGCGGGGTATGAATGATAAGGCACGATTGATCGAGACCGCTGGTATGCCTTACACCTCTTATTATGAATTAGACGGATATATCAACTTCTTTTATGGTTGCTTGACTCCGTCTACGGGCTATATTCAAATGTTTGACTTGGAACCTTATATGGATGGCGTCTTGCTTCGTATACCGAAACAGACGGAGCCGTTGGAATTGCGACCTGTTATCAATCAAGATAAGATGTTCGAGGCGTATAAGGAGCATCTTATCTTGCAACGTACCGTCGGGCTGGATAATGTGGGGGATTTAAATCTGGCGATAGAGAAGGGATTGTCGCAGGATATCATTTTAGTCTCGGAAGCCATGCAGGAAAAGCAAGTGGCCAAAATCGCCGAGAAGATCGCCGATGGATATAAAGAGGGCATCCGTATCGTCTTGATCTCCGGCCCTTCTTCTTCGGGAAAGACTACGTTTTGCAAGCGTTTGCAAGTACAATTGACAACTAACCTGCTTCATCCGGTAGGAATTTCCTTGGATGATTATTTCTTGAATCGGGAAGATACACCGAAGGACGAGCATGGCGAGTATGATTTTGAATCGTTGTATGCGCTGGATTTACCCTATTTTAATAAGGATTTGAAGAAGTTGTTATCCGGGGAAGAGATCGATTTGCCGACTTTTAATTTCGAGACCGGGCAACGGGTTTTTAAAGGGAGGAAGCTTAAACTTCGTGAGAACTCTATTTTAGTGATAGAAGGTATTCATGCCTTGAATCCGGAACTGACGGAGTTTATCGATGATAAGTATAAGTATCGAGTGTATGTATCGGTCTTGACCTCTATCTCTTTGGATAATCACAACTGGATACCCACGACGGACAATCGCCTGTTGCGCCGTATCATCCGGGATTATCGCTTTAGGGGATATTCGGCGGAAGATACGATCAACCGTTGGCCGAGCGTTCGCCGGGGTGAGGATAAATGGATCTTTCCGTATCAGGAGAATGCGGACGCTATGTTTAATAGCGCCATGTTGTATGAGCTGGCCGCCTTGCGCAAATTCGCGGAACCGATCCTCGCGCAAGTGCCGGAGAGTAGTAAGGCGAATGCCGAGGCGTATCGTCTGCTCCGTTTCCTCCGCTACTTTAATTACATCCCGACGGAGGAACTTCCCGGAACTTCCTTGCTCCGTGAATTCTTGGGGGGAGGAAGCTTCAAGTACTAGGTAGAATCATACTCTATAAAGCCTTTAAAAAAAGACGTACGTGTTTTTCCGAAAACATGTACGTCTTTTTTTCATATCTTTGTCTATGAGTCACATTAAACACAAGACGATATGAACCAGACTATTTACCCCATCGGCATACAGAACTTCGAGAGCCTTCGCAAAGACGGGTATCTCTACATTGATAAAACCGCCTTGATTTATCAATTAGCGAATACCGGACGCTATTATTTCCTCAGCCGTCCCCGCCGCTTCGGGAAAAGCCTGGTGCTATCCACCTTGGAGGCCTATTTCCAAGGAAAGAAGGAGCTGTTCGAGGGACTGGCCATGGAGAAGCTGGAGAAAGAGTGACCAAGCATCCGATCTTGCATTTTGACTTGAATATCTCCCACTACGACGCCCCTGACAGCTTGTATAAGATATTAAATGATACTTTGTCCAGATATGAGGAGGAGTATGGGACACGGCCTACCGAGGAGACCCTGCCCCTCCGCTTCGCCGGAATCATCGACCGGGCCTACCGCAAAACCGATTCCGGAACATGCTCAAACCCTTCTACGGCGTGTTGAAGACCATGGACAGGGCTATACGCTTCGCCCTGCTGACCGGCGTGACCAAGTTCGGGAAGGTAAGCGTCTTCAGCGACCTCAACAATCTGGACGATATATCCTGCGGGAGCCTTACGCCGCCATTTGCGGCATCACGGAAACGGTACGACGGTTATCATTTCGTGGCCGGTGGCCCGAGTATTTATAACCCTTTCAGCCTGCTGAATACCTTCAAGTATATGCGGCTCGGCGATTATTGGTTCGAGACGGGCACGCCCTCTTACCTGGTGGAATTGCTGAAACGAACGAACTACGACCTGTACGACATGGCCAACACCGAGACCGATGCCGACGTGCTGAACAGCATCGACTCCACCTCCCGGAACCCCATTCCCGTCATCTACCAAAGCGGGTACCTCACGATCAAGGATTACGAGCCGGAATTCAAGATCTATCGCTTAGGTTTCCCCAACCAAGAGGTAGAGGAGGGTTTCATGAAATACTTACTGCCGTTCTATACGAACATTCAAGCCTCGAAGTCTCCTTTCGAGATAGGCCGCTTTGTGAGAGAGGTACGGGCAGGAGACTACGACGCCTTCTTCCACCGCCTACAAAGCTTCTTCGCCGATACCTCTTACGAGGCGATTATTGGCCGGAACCCGGAACGGGACACGGAGCTGCATTACCGCAATGTGCTCTTCATCGTCTTCAAGCTGGTCGGACTGTACACGCAAGTGGAATACCACACCTCGAACGGACGCATCGACCTCGTCCTACAAACCGACCGCTACGTCTATATCATGGAGTTCAAGCTGAACGGAACCGCAGAGGAGGCTCTGCGGCAGATCGAGGAGAAAGGTTATGCCCTACCCTTCGCCGCTGATAAACGGCAAGTGATCAAGATCGGCGCGAACTTCTCCTCAGAGACCCGGAATATAGAACGATGGCTGGTTGGATAAAAAAGCCTGTTTTATCCATATATACTTACTTTGCGGATGAAGTATATATCCTATGCCCGGAGAAGATATACTTCATCGGCAAAGTAAGTATATCTTCTCTGGGAAAAGGCTTCTCAAGTGAATAACTGATCACTTCCCAAGCCGTTAACTGACGGCTACCCCTACTCGTTAGTTATTCACTTGACAAGCCGTTAGTTATTCACTTGTCAAGCCATAAGCGGGTGACTTGCTTCTAGCGTAACCGTCTGTTATTCAAGATGTTTGTAATGGAAATAAAAATAGATCCAAAAAGTCGGGATTTCCAGCCAAGATATTCTCGTCTTTTTGTATTATTTTTACCCTCAACAAATAACACGCAAATGAAGAAAAACATTGTTTTCCTGTTAATTCTAATACCTATTATATGGATCTCTTGCGACGGGATGGGGCATCAAACCATAGACTTCCGGAAAGTAGAGGATCTTATGCCCCAACATCCGGACAGTGCGTTAACGCTCCTTGAACAAATAGAGAACAAAGAAAACCTATCCCGAAAAGATAAGGCGCGTTATTATTTGCTGCTGACGGAGGCGCAAAATAAAAATCATATACCACACATAAACGATTCCTTAATCACGATCGCCACGGATTATTATGAGAAGACGGATGATGTGGAACGGAAAGCGAAAGCTTGGTTCTATAAAGGACGGATCAACCAAGACTTGAATCATCCCCTAAAGGCGCAGGAATATTATCTTAAGGCATTGGGAGAAGAGGAGCGGATCAAAAATCATGCTTTACTCGGCAGAATCAATAATAATATAGGAATGCTCTATACGAGGCAAATGGTATATGAGACTGCATTAACTTTTCAGAAAAAAGCAGTCGAGAATTTTCGGGTACTTGGAGATTCCACCGGGCAAGTATTTGCATTGAGAGATTTAGGGCGAAATTATGTAATGTTACATTTACAAGATAGCGCATTGGCTTGTTATAAATCAGCGCTAAAATTGATGCAAGATAAAAAAGTGATCTCTATATATTCAGAGCTAGGAAGTTTACTTATACATAAAGAGGATTATCCTCAAGCGTATGCATATCTTAACCTAGCTTTGGCAGAAAGTACTTCCAAGAGGATCAATTATCCTCTTTATTTAATACTAGGCAATTATTTTTTGCAAACTGGAAAACTCGACTCGGCATTGGTTTATTTACAGCCTTGCTTGAAAAATGAGAATACTCGGGCAAGCGCCGCTCACCGATTGGCCATCTTGGCAGAAAGACAAGGAGATTTGAAATCAAGCGTAAATTTCTATAAACAATATCAAATTTTTAGGGATTCCGTATATGAGCAAAAGCAAACAGAGTCTATTCGTAAAATGCAAGATCTTTATAATTACCATGAAAGCGACAAAAAGCTTTCAGAAGCATACCGTGCGATCGACAAATTGAAGATAACTCGTTTATACATGGCGCTATGTATAACCATCGTGTGTGCCTTCTTACTTCTGAATCACTCTAGACAAAAAATAAAGAATCACCTGATAAAACAGCAACAACAGAAGATTAAAGAGATGAAAAACGACTATGAGGATTTGAATAACAAACTCTTGGAAAATCAACATTACACACAAGATTTACAAGAAAAAATTAAGACATTAGAAAAACAAGAGGCTCCAAATCAACTTATGCTTCTACGAAAAGAACAATTGGAGAATGAAAATAAAAATATAACCCGTACTATTGAGTGCCAGAAGAATTTGGAGCATAGTTTCCTTCAATCAGAGTTATGTATTCGTTTTCAGAGTAAAGAGAGTTGGAAACCTACAGCACAAGATTGGTCAGATTTATATCAAAATATTGATTTAGCCTATAATAATTTCACGTTCCGCCTAAAAAACTTGACCAATAAACTGACTGAAAAGGATCTGAAAGTATCTTGCTTGATCAAAGCCCAGGTTCCTCCCAGCATCATCGGTAATTTATTGAACTGTACAACGACGAGTATATCTATGACCCGTGTGCGTCTTTATAAAAAAATACATAAAAAGGAAGGTTCCACTAAACAGTTAGATGAGTTCATCCAACGCTTTTAACCCTCCAGAATGCATAATTTATACACCTTTTTCACAAATGTGCATATTTGTGAACCCGTTGATAGCAGATATATTTTTTCTTTGCAGTTATGTAATTCTAAAGAAAAATACCATGAGAACAAAAGTGTTGACTTTATTTATGTTGCTACTTACACATTTGTGTACACAGCCTCTATGGGCCGATAACATAGACATAGAAGGAGAATGGGACGATGAATATTATCGTATGATTGTACCCGCTCCTCCAGTATTATCCATCGACGGAAATCTATTGAGCATACATTTCATAGATGCCCTGGAGGATTTGACGGTTCAAGTTGTAAATGAGCAAGGAGCTATCTTGTACAACGAGATAGTCTCAGGCGAGGCGGGTGAATCTGTATCCATCTCTTTAGATCAGGCTGGCACAGGACGCTTTTATGTAGTGTTAGAACATCGCCTAGGTCAGCTTACGGGAGAATTTGTCATACAAAATAATTAGCTATCCGTTATAATATATGCTCATAAGCAGTGACATATTCATAAATTAATGTTAAATTTGTATTCCGGCGATTTATTTAGGCGATGAAGGTTCGGCTTTGATATTGAGGATGTTGTCTTAATAGTCACACGAGGATGTCTTAATAGTCACAAGCGAGTCTCGTAATAGTCATATGAGACCCTCGTAATAGTCACAAGCGAATACCCCCCCCTCTAGTCGAGCCAGCTGGATTGTTAAAATGAATGATCGGAATATGTAAAAAAGCAAAACCATGATATTCTGGAAACGTATTAAAGCGGCTATCAACGATCTATGGTATCCCCGTAGTGTCACAGTAGGAAAACCTGTAGAAACCCAAGAGTTGGCCAAGCGGTTAGCCAGAGAGAGTACGGTCGCCCCGGCCGACGTGCATGCCGTGTTCCGTGCCTTGCCGGAAGTAATGGCCGACTTCATGAAAGAGAGCCGCGCCGTCCATATCGAAGGTGTCGGTTGGTTTCGTTACAACATCGTCGCCGCCAAAAAGGGGGTTCCTACCGAGAAGGAGGTGAGCAGTGACCAGATCACGGGGCTTCGCATCCGCTTCACGCCCGACCGCACCCGCAACATGAGCGGTGGTTACGATCGCGCCATGATCGCCGACGACGGCATCGTCTTCATGGAGTGGCTGGGCAAGGACAGCGACGAGACCAAGATCCCCGATGAGGGCGGCGACAGCGAGAGCCCGGATGAGATTTGATAATCAAGTCAGACCTATCGTTCTGCCGGTGTGCGGCGGGAAATAGATTATAAATTAATTTAAAATTTTAGCTTTATGAACAACAAATCAGAGAAGAAGCTTCTAGGCAAGCTTAAATTGAACAAATTGAGTGAGAATGCGTTAGCTAAACGCGAGATGAAAGTCCTAAAGGGAGGGTGTGAGTGTGCAGGTGCTTGCTCTCCGCATACAAGCGTAGATAGTTCGGCTGTGCATTCATATGGATAGAATAATTAGTGTTGATCGTGTCGGTATTTTTATATGATTAAGTATCGACACGATCTTCAAAAATGAGAGAAGTAAATAGTCTGATATAAATTGGAGAATATACGTTGGCGAAATTTTTGCTCGGACTATCGGGAAGATTGGCGCATTTTTAGAAATTCTCTTTTTAATACTATAATTATGATTGAATCAATAATTTCTTTGAGCCAAGGTGGAAATACTTACCTGTATAATACAGGGACACGGTATTTGTTTTTATTGCATCCTAGCCTTAAAAAAGTTCTAGATCGCAAGGAGGAGGAAATCGATCCTTATTACTTGAAAAAGTATGAGTATCTGAAAAAATATGTTTTAGAATGTGCTGATTCGATAGAATTTGAGGCTTCTATAAACGAATCCGTTGTTCGTGAAGGCATAATTCAAAGTCAACAAGTTGCATTTGAAACCACCGATTTTTGCAATTTGCGGTGTACCTATTGTTCATTAGGTGACCTATATACTTTTAATAAGCCAGGCAAGAAGGATATGGATGTTGATAAGGCTTTGAGATTCCTAAGATATATGTTTGATCTTAAGGCTGAAAATTCAACATTGTCTATTAGTTTTTTCGGAGGGGAACCTTTGATGAACTTTGATTTTATTAGGATTATAGTGGAGGAGGCTAAAATCTTAAATAAAACAAAGAATCTATCCCTTTCCTTTAATATGACAACGAATGCTACTTTGCTTCATAAACACATGGATTTCTTAGTGGAAAATAGTGTTCGGCTATTGATTAGCTTGGATGGAGACGAAGTGGCTCAGGGGTATCGTGTTATGAAAAATGGTGAACCTTCCTTTCAACGGGTTATATCCAATCTGGATCAGCTTTTGGAAAAATATCCTGTTTATTTTGAGGATTGTATCAGCTTTAATTCGGTATTGCATGATCGGAATTCGGTCCGGGAAATCTATGAGTTTATTTATGGTAGATATCATAAAGTGCCTATGATATCTCCTTTGAATACAGGTTTTGTAAATCCTGAAAAGAAAGATTGCCTAAAAGGAATGCTTCATTCGAAAGTGAAAAGTGAAGGCGAGTTCTTAGATTCTAATTCGGATCTTTTGCCTGTTACACATAAAGCGTTGGGTATTAATACTGAGGTATTTAAATTCTTGAGGAATTATTCGGTCAATTCATATTACTCTAACGTATTATCTCTGTTATACGACAAGGTGAAAACTGTTCCCACAGGTACATGCCCTCCATTTCGGAGAAAACTGTTTCTAAATACTCAATGCCAACTTTTGCCTTGTGAGAAAGTTAGTCATAACCACTTTCTGGGAACGGTCGATGATGATGCGGTAACGGTTGATATTCAAAGAATATCCGAAAAATATAATGCTTATTATAAGCATATAGTGGAGCAATGTTCCAAATGTTATGTGGCAAAGGCTTGTCCGGTTTGCCTTTTGGCTCAAGAACATATTGACCGATTGGAGTCAAAGGATTTTGTTTGTCCGGCTTTTGTGGATGCGGATGCTTTTAAGTTGAATTTGAGTCGTTACCTTTCTTTCATGGAGAGATATCCGGAAGATTTGGTTGAGATGGTTGAAAACTCTTTTATCGCTTGATGTTATGGAAAAAATAGATGGTTATTGGTTTTTTATAGAGCCGTATGTGTACCCGCACGTCTTCAACGACCAGGTAATGTTGTATAATACATTGGATGGTTCTATTATAAAAAAAGAGAACCCAAAGCTGAGAATGCTGCTGGAGGAAATTCTGAAGAGGAAGAATGGAGGAGTCTCGTTTTTAAGTAGTGAGCAATATGCGCGAATAGAGATCAGGGAGTTTATCGATCAAGTAAGAGAAAAGTTTATGGGAGATATCATTGATGTAAGTCTTTCTCAAAGAAAGCCGGTTCAAATACTCCCCTATGTTGATTTTACTGGCAGGCAGGATTTTAAGGATGGATTCCTGAGAGTGGATAATATGTTGCATCTTTTAGAAGAGGTAACGATTCATATAAATCAAGAGACAGACGTGATGGGACTATCGCGCTTTGTTCGTTCTCTTCCGGAGGGATTATCTATTAACTTGAGGATAGACAGGGAGATGGATGCGGATCTGGAAAAATTGTTCGCTTATTTGGAGCGAATAGAATCGAATAAGACGATCTTGTCAGATTATGATCGATTGTTTGTGTTAAGTCCTGATTTTAAGAATAAGTTCTCATACAAAATAGACGTTCATTTTCCGATAGATGAAACGGTATGGAAAGAGACTCAGGCCCTGTTAAAAGCGCAAGATAATTCGTATGAATTTGTCTTTTATGTGGAAAATGAGGAGCATGTTCGTCTAGTTGAGAGTCTTATACTGCGATATGATATAGAAAAATATGTTCTTTCTCCGGTATATACGAAAAATAATATAGAATTCTTTACAGAAAATGTGTTCTTGACAAGTGAGGATATCCTGTCTATTCCTATCTGCATGAAAGAGCTATTTAAAAGGCAAGTGCTTAATAATAATGATTTTGGTCGTTTTACAATCCAGCCGAATGGAGATGTGTACGCAAATCGGCATCATCCGGCTTTAGGGAATATCTCCGTGCATAGCATTTATTATTTGATACAAAAAGAAATAAAAGAAGGCCGATCTTGGTTACGTATACGCAATCAAAGTCCTTGTAACCAATGTGCTTATCAATGGCTTTGTCCTTCTCCTTCTGATTATGAGATAGAGATCGGCAGGTCTAATTTGTGCCATGTGATTTTTTAATAATAACTGATTAAAATATTCTTATATATGAAATTGAAGTATATATTTTTAGTAACCGCATGGTTTTGCGTTATTACAGGCTGTGATACGGGAAAATCAAAGGAAAAGGATATGATCGAGGTGGATATGAGAGCGAATTATCCCCAAAAGGAGTTAATCCTACAGGATTTGTTCGATATCGAGTATGTGCGATTGGAGACAACCGATGAGTTCCTGACCGCGGGAAATGTCCGGGCGGTAGGAAAAAATCTGATCGTTACGAAAAATACGGGGCGTACAGATGGGAATTTCTATCTGTTCGATCGTAAGACCGGCAAAGGCATTAAGAAGATCAACCGTCTGGGGCAAAGCGGAGAGGAATACACCAATATTCTGGATATCGTGTTGGATGAGGAGCGGCAAGAGCTTTTTGTGAATAATCACTATTCGAAGAAAATAAATGTATATGACTTGGAGGGGAACTTTAAGCGTAGCTTCCCCCATCAAAATTCTATTTATTATGGTATAATAGGAGTATTGGATCAAGATCACTTGATATGTCATGATGAATTATGGAATAATACGGGCGATTTTGACATGAATCGGAATTATTTTCTGATCGTGTCCAGCCATGACGGGCGGCTCGTTCAGGAGATCCCCATCCCTTACGGGCAGAAGGTATCAACATTTATTCATGAGCCAAACAAGATGTTGCTTACCTCCTCTCGCGACAGGGAGTTGGTTCCTTGCCGGGGTGAGTGGCTATTAGCGGAGACCGCTTCGGATACGATCTACAAGATAGGCCCGGATCAACAGTTGCGTCCGTTCATGGTGCGCACCCCTTCTGTCCAGACGGATGACGTTCATTTCCTTTTCCCAGCGACCGAGTCGGATCGGTATTTCTTTATGCACATTGTCCGCAAGGAGTATGATTTTGATAAGCATGAGGGTTTCCCCCGTACGGCCTTGGCCTATGACAAGCAAGAGCGGGCGATTTATCAGGTGGAAGTCTATAATGAGGATTTCGTGGATCGGGAGCCGGTCAATATGAGCCTTGAGATGTTTGTCTTGAATCTCATCAATAATAATGGAGTAGCGTTCACGCGTGTATTGTCCGCTTCCGACTTGGTAGAGGCTTATAAGGACGGCAAGCTGCGAGGCCCTTTGAAAGAGATCGCCGCCGGGCTGGATGAGGAGTCGAATCCGGTCATCATGATCGCCAAGTATAAGGAATAATGAGCGCATCCATTTGTCATACATTCCATTCGGATCATTCCCGGATCGCCGATTGGCTGCTGCTGAACGGTACATTGACCGCTTGCCCCGGTTTGTTGCACGGGAAGTTGGGGATCGCCATCTTCTTTTTCCACTATGCCCGCTTTACGGGGGAGGAGCTGTTCGATGAGTACGCCTGGGATCTGATGGCGGCGATGCAAGAACAGCTCCATGCCAATTACCGTCCGGATTACGAACGGGGGATAGCGGGTATCGGTGTGGGAATCGACTACTTGATCCGTAGTGGATTAATAGGGGTGGACGGGGATTTCTTCGAGGATCTGGACGAGCGGATGTATCGGGCGGTGATGTATGACTCTTATCCCGATTATAGCCGGGATGAGGGGCTGACCGGCTACGGATGGTATTGGCTTTGTCGCCGGGCGAATGCGGGGGCCGTGGATTGCTTGTCGCAGATCGCCGCCCGGATCGAGCAAGATCAGGCCGGTTTCTCTCCCGGAGAGATACGGGATACCGCTCGTTTTCTACACGCTTATGCCGGGCATCCGGATCCGGTTGACACCTTGGTGGAGACGGATTGGGAGCGATTGGCTGGCGCGGGCTTGGCGGGTGGATATGCGGGGGCTGGCTTGGAGTCGCTAAGTTCGCTTGGGGCCGTGGATGCCTCTTGGCGGCTCCTTTTATAAATTTGTTGGATCTCAACCTGTGGGAAAAGATGATAAATCTGTATCTGTTCAATAATAGAAACCGGGGTGCGCTTTATGGTGTGGGCAGCTACATCCGGGAATTGGTAGCCTCGTTGCGGGGGAGCGGTATCCGTATTCATGTGGTCTATCTGTTCGGCGAGAAGGCTCAAATCGAGCGGTGGGAGGAGGGGGAAGTCTCGTATCTCTCTTTTCCGGAGCCGGTAGCCGAGGATTGGAACTCCTTGGAGGTACGGCAGCGAGCGGCCTATTTACGGAATATTGCTTATCTGCTGCGCCGCTCCATCCGGGATACGGAGAAGCTGGTGTTTCATTTAAATTCTTATAGGGACGAGGCGTTGGTGCGGGAGTTGAAGGCGGCGTTTCGTTGCCGGGTGGTTACGGCGGCGCATTTCTCGGATTGGAGCTCGGTTATTTACGACAACCCAGAGCGTCTCCGGGCGATCTTGCGGAAGGAGTGTACGCAGCCTTTGGACGATTTGATCCGGGAGTCGTTCGGGGAGGAGCAGGCGTTTTACGCCGCGACCGACCGGGTAATCGGTCTTTCCGATTATATGCGTGCCTTGTTATGCGAGGACTACGGGTTGCTTCCCGATCGGGTGGCGGTTATCCCGAACGGGATGGCCGATGTGGCAGATACGGACCGGGATCCGGTGCTGATCCGGGAGAAATGGCAGCTGCGCCCGGAGGAGCGGATCATCCTTTTTGTCGGGCGGCTGGATAGTATCAAGGGAGTCCGTTTCTTGATCCGGGCGTTCCGGAAGGTATCCCGCCAGTATCCGGACAGCCGGTTGTGGATCGTAGGCGATGGAGATTATAAGGATTGTTTCGAGGAGGCGAATCCTATTTTCTCGCGGGTTACTTTCACGGGTTTTTTAGATCGGGCCTCGCTGCTGGAGTTGTATCGTGTGGCCGATGTCGGCGTGGTTCCCTCGTTGTTTGAGCCTTTCGGGTATGTGCCGGTAGAGATGATGATGCACGGCTTGCCGGTCGTGGCCACCGCCACTTCCGGTCTGGACGAGGTGGTGGACGATTCGTGCGGACTGAAAGTGCCGCTTGCCGTATCCGCCGATCGGGTAGAGATCGATGCCGACCGGCTGGCGGAGAAGATCCTCTTTTTGCTGCGGAACCCGGAGGAGGCGAGGCGGCTTGGGCGGAACGGACGCGGGCGATTTGTGGAGAGATATTCCTCGGAGGTGTTTGGCAGGAATATGTCGGCGTTTTATGAATCCTTATTCGCGGAAGAGAACCCTACGGAAGAAGCTATGGAAAAGGAGAAACATATAGATTTGTCGGTGATCGTTCCTATATATAATACGGAGGCGTATTTGCCGGTCTGTCTCGACTCGTTGTTGGGGATAGACGGGCCGTGCGTGGAGATCGTGCTTGTCGATGACGGATCGACGGATGGATCCGGGAAAATAGCGGATGCCTATGCACTGGAAGACAGCCGTATTCGAGTGATCCATCAAGCGAACGGAGGGGCTTCCGTGGCACGTAATACGGGATTGGAGGTGGCCCGGGGGGAGTATATCTTATTCGTGGACAGTGATGACTGGGTGCTGGGCGATGCGTTGGCATCTTTGTTTCGCACGGGGGTGGAGAGCCAGGCAGATGTTGTGATGGGAGAAATCCGGTTCTGCGATCAGGAGGGGAATCCGGGGGCGCTTTTCAATCCGGTCAAGGGGATGCGACCGAAAGTCTTGCTGGGCAGGGAAGGCTTTGTCGGGTTGATGAGGGATGGCTCTTATCTTCCTACTCCTGTCCGTTTTGTTTGTCGGCGGGATTTCTTGCGCATGATAGGGGTGCGTTTCGAGGAGGGGATCATGCACGAGGATGAGCTTTGGACTCCCATTGTTCTCTGCCAGGCGGAGAGGCTGGCGATTACCTGCACGGAGTTTTATAGATACCGCCAAGACGATTCTTCGGTCATGCATACGACCAAGTGGAGCCGACGGCTGCGATCCTTGTTCCGGGTAGTGGACGGGTTGGCGCAGTTTGCCGACCGCTGGTCGTTCGACGGGGAAGAGCGGGAATTGAAAAGTTGGTGGTATGCGAATCTGTTTCGCCTTTATCACTGGGCGTTCGCCTATCTTGCCGAGGTGCGAGACAGCTCGATCGAGGTTCCTGCTTGTCATTTGGATCGTTTCTGGCGAAATTGCGGAGAGATGATACCCGAGGCCGCCATACGTTGCAGGGAGTATTACCAAAAAGCGGAAAATCATTTAAAGGAGTATACGGACTGGCGTATGTCGGATAGCGTGATCGCCATGACATATTGGTCTAAAACCAACAAGAGGATTCTTTTGATATTCAATACGGTGGACGAGAGGATATACGTTTCCCATTTGGGCGGACTCCCTTCCGGCTGGGTAGTCACTACGGACAGGAAATACATAGGTCGTGCCGATTGGGTGGTTTTTCATCTGCCTTCGTTATCCGACACCTTGGAATATGACCTGGCAAAGCCGGAAGGACAACGCTGGGCGAGTTGGTATGCGGAAAGCGAGCAAGACGATCCTCTGTTCAACGATACGGAAATCATGGATTTGTTTGATATTTCTATCCGATTCACTACTTTTGGAGAGTGTATAGAGAAGATCGTGAATTTGGATGTTTAAACCCTTCCCCACATATCGCCAACTGGACTCCATGGACTGCGGCCCCACCTGCCTTCGGATGATCGCCCGATTCTATGGACGTGCGTACTCGATTCAAAACTTACGAGAGAAAGCCTTCATCACCCGGGAAGGAGTCTCCATGCTGGGTATCAGCGAGGCGGCGGAGGCGATCGGGTTCCGAACACAGGGCGTGCGGATCACGGTGGAGGAATTGGAAAAGGAATGTCCCCTACCCT